>JAEEGI010001026.1_pt1 | contig 71685 bp, 55 predicted proteins | sample 8958751 | NCBI WGS metagenome assembly JAEEGI01 (sample SAMN16246545, study PRJNA631951) | gut metagenome | biome: gut microbiome; feature: rumen; material: KS-attached | host: Bos | place: Iran: Karaj | collected 2018-10
CACTGCTGGCCCGCAACAACAAGTTGACCACGCTTGAAGTAACCAACAAGAGCCAACTGACAAACCTGAGAGTTAGTGGTAATACGACGCTGACCACACTCAAGTGCTTTAATAACGCCTTGACTTCTTTAGATGTAACCTCTTGCTCAGCAATGACTTGGATGAGTTGCTATGGCAATCAACTGAGCGAGCTCAGTGTGGAGGGTTGCACCGCATTAAAAACTCTTTATTGCTACCAGAACAAGATCAGCGGCACGGGCATGACCACCCTGGTCAACAGCCTGCCCACGCGCTCGGCATCTGATAAGGGCGAATTGAATGTAATCTTCAATACGGACGAGAACAACTCGATGACTGCAGCCCAGATCACGACTGCCCGCAACAAGTACTGGCTGCCCAAGAAGTACAACGGCAGCGCCTGGGTAGATATGACGGCCTCGACGCGTGGTGACGTGAACGCCGACGGCAGCGTCAACATCAGCGACGTGACGGCCCTGATTGACCTGTTGCTGGGCAGCGGCACAGCAAGTCCAAGTGCCGACTGCAACCAGGACGGCAGTGTAAACATCAGCGACGTGACGGCCCTAATCGACTACCTGCTGAGCGGCACTTGGAATTAAACTTCATCAAAACCTAAGTTATATCCCTCATGCTCATCGCGGGCGTGGGGGATTTTTCTATTCATGGAGCGAAAAAAAGCCATCACCATTGTTTGAGATGCGGACGGTAGTTGCGGCAATCATACTAGAAGAGGGACTTGCTCCGTCGCTTTACAGGGTGAAGATTGAACATGAACAGCTTGAAATGGGCAAACCGATGACGAGAATTGGAAATAATTGATTACTTTTGTGGGTCAATTTAAACCAATGTTTTATCAACCGTTATTTAATTTCTAAACATTCTGATTATGAGACAATTTATCAAAACCACCATCCTGTTGCTGGCCATCCTGTTTCCCGCACTCGCCGTGGCTCACGACTTCGAGGTCGATGGCATCTGTTACAACATCAACGGCAACGAGGCCACCGTGACTTCCAAAGGTCTATATTATGATATGTTTTTCGTTGGGTATTCAGGCTCTGTCGTCATCCCAGCCACGGTCACCCACAACGGAACCACCTACCCGGTAACTTCAATCGATGAAATTGCCTTCTACTGCTGTGATCGTCTGACCAGCATCGACATCCCCAACTCGATAACTGAGATCGGTAACTTTACGTTCGGGTGCTGCCCTGAGCTGGCCAGCATCGTGATAGAAAGTGGCAATCCAAGATATGATTCGCGCAACAATTGCAATGCAATTATAGAGACAGCCGATAATACTTTAATTGTTGGCTGCAAGAACACGATTATCCCCAACTCGGTAACCTCAATCGGTGGCTGGGCGTTCTCTTACTGCTACGGCCTGACCAGCATCACTATTCCTAACTCGGTGACTGCTATCGGTAACGGAGCGTTCGAGGGCTGCATAGGACTGACCAGCGTCGACATCTCCAACTCGGTGACTTCTATCGGTAGATATGCGTTCTACAACTGCCAAGGTCTGACCAGTATCAATATTCCTAACTCGGTGACTTCAATCGGTAACTATGCGTTCTTTTGGTGCACTGGGCTGACCAGCATCGTCATCCCGAACTCGGTGACTTCAATTGGTAACGAGGTGTGCAAGAATTGCTGGGACCTGACGGATGTGTATTGCTACATTGCAGACCTCTCGGGCGTATCGTGCGGGAATGAACTATTCGATAAGGATTTCAGTAGTGATTACTCTGGTCGTACGCTTCATGTGCTGAAGGGGACGGCTGATGCCTACAGGGCTGATGAGAACTGGTATCCTTATTTCGGTCAGATTGTTGACGACTTGATGCCTGTGCATGGAGACGTTAATGGCGACCGTGAGGTCAATATTGCAGACGTCAATGCCGTCATAGATCTGATTTTAGCAGGCAATTATACAGCGATTGGTGACGTGAACGGTGATGGCGAAATCAACATTGCCGACATCAATGCTGTCATCGACATCATCCTGGACAATTGATACTGGAATATATGTCTATAAGGAAAAGGCGGTCCTCTGACCGCCTTTTCTATATCTGCTCATCACAAAGCGCATCATTATTAAACAAAGAAATGTTTAATTTTCCATGAATAATCGGGCTGTGTCATAATTAATCTGCTGGAATTATAACCGCCCTTCGGGCGGGAAATCAAAACAAATTTTGTATTAAAATTAAAATAATTATAATTTTATATCAATTTAGTAAATAATTTGTATTAATTTCCCGTGCGTAGCACGGTTAAAAATAGCGACATTGAATTATGACACACCCTCAAATCTACTGTTGATTGCACCTGCTTACAGAAGCTTACATATTAGCTGTGTTGTAAATGGCTGATAAATAGGGGACTATTATTTATGTTTTTGTAATGTGCTGTAATAAAATCAAACTTGTAGGGATTACTTAAAAGAAAACCAATCGGTTGAAACTCAATCGGTTGGCTTTTGATTTTATGGATGTGTATCACAACATTGTCACAATTCTTCTAATCATCTCAACTTTTCTGCTCGGTTATTGTGGCTTTTTCTATGGCTTTTCGTTTTTTTTGTTTAGTCATAGTAGGTGTTTATGATCTCTTGTTTTGGCTTTGCCACCTTGATGTACTCGTCAAGGGTATCTCTAAAGGTGTATGGGTCCCACTTGGATACATAGGCAAACACCATATTGTGCAAATCATCTTTGGGATTATCTTTGTTAATTGATTGAATGAAGTAGGTGCACGTCATCATCTCGGCAGCCCAGAGTCGCGCTTTGATAGTGTCACTGAATGGGCATTTATCCTCATCCTCGCCACGGTAGTAGTGGCATAGTGCAATCAGGTCTTCTTTTTTCATGTTTTCAGTTCTGTGGATTATCGTTGCAAAGATATAGCATCTGATTAAATCGCCAAATTCATGTATATATAAAAAGTGAGAGGCATCCTTTGAGGAAACCTCTCGGTTGAAGCACGGAGTCAATATACCGCTTTTAGCTTCGGGTGGTCAAAGACCTTTTTCTGTTCTCTCATGAGAGCGACCAATAGCGTTTCTTGACTATTGCGGCTCTTTTAAGTCTAGTTTGTGCTTGGCCTTGCGGGTATAGGTCTTTTTGGACCGGTGCACACGGTTTGACGCGTGAAAGCCGGGACCGAGCAGTTCTTGTTCGCCCTCGCGGTTTCCGCGCCTCATGGCCTTAAGCGCGTCAAGGTTAATCGGCTGCTTTTTCTTCTTCTTTTTCATCGTCGATAGCGCGCCTTAGCCCTCAATGGCTTCGACAAACTCCTTGGGCAAGATGATATTTTCCTTGTCAATGGCCGTGGCAAACAGTGGGGCAATCTGCTCATCCCTGAAGCCGGCGATGCCACAACCGATGCGGGTAACAAAGAACTTGAGTTCGGGATGTGTCTGGGCGAACTCGATGAATTCGTCAACATAGGGCTTGATGGTTTCCACACCGCCCTGCATTGTGGGGATGGCATAACTCTGTCCCTGCAGCCCTACACCCTGGCCCCACACGGCCCCAAATCGGTTATAGGCGGCGCGGGCAGCACCGCCGCCGTGCATTCCACCCAAGTTGCTGCCAAAGACAAAGATTTCGTTCTCTTTCAATGCCGAAATCATGCCCGGCGTGAATTCTCTATTATACATATCAATTGTATAGCTGTCGTTATTTGTTGGTTGCGTTGCGGCCGGCCTCAAGGATAGGCAGGTTGCCCTCGGTGGGGATGTAGATGATGGTCTTGTTGTTGAGGTTGGTCTGCTGCCTTACCCACAGGTATTGGATGTAAGTGGGAGTGAGGCTGCCGTTTTCGATCTCAATGGCTTTGGCGGCACCCTTGGCGCGCTCGATTTCGGCTTGGGCATTCAGCTTTTCGGCCTCAAGGTTGGCACGTGCTTCCTCGATTTTGATTTTTCGGTTTTGCTCCGCCTTGGCGAACTCGGCCTTGCCGTCCATTTCCTGCTGCCATACCTTGTACCTGGGATAGCCGAACATGATGGTGGCGATTAACGCCAAAATAAATATACCGATGGCACACGATGCGATGATCGTGGATTTGGTTTCTTCTTTAGTCATTTGATTTTTTTTAGTCATTTGATTTTTCAGTTTATTGGCTATTTCTTCTTGTGGGCGATGAGGTATTGTCCGATCTGCACGGCATTGAGGGCAGCACCCTTCTTGATTTGGTCACCGCAGAGCCAGAACGTCAGGCCGTTGTCGCTACTGGTATCAACGCGGATGCGTCCTACATAAACGGGATCCTTGCCCGAGCAGTCGATGGGCATGGGGTAGCGGTTGCTGCGTGGGTCATCAACCACGACAACGCCGGGAGCAAGTTGCAGGGCGGCGCGGGCTTCCTCGGGGGTGATGGGATTTTCACACTCGATCCACACGGCCTCGCTGTGGGCACGCATGACGGGCACACGCACGCAGGTAGCGCTCACGCGGATATCGCTGTGCATGATTTTGCAGGTCTCCTTGACCATCTTCATCTCCTCGCGGGTATAGTCATTTTCTTGGAAGATGTCGATGTGGGGGATGACATTGTAGGCCAGCTCATGCTGGAAGTGGCGCACGGTAAGTTCCTCTTTGCCCACGGCAATCTCACTGGTCTGCAGCGCGAGTTCATACATCGCCTCCATGCCGGCACCGCTAGCGGCCTGATAGGTGGCTACCTGCACATTCTTGATGTGTGACAGGTTATCCAGCGGCTTGAGTGCCACAACCATGATGATGGTCGAGCAGTTGGGGTTGGCAATGATGTTGCGCGGGGTGTTCAAGGCGTCCTCGCCATTGACCTCGGGCACTACCAGGGGCACATCGTCGTCCATGCGGAAGGCGCTGCTGTTGTCAATCATGATGCAACCATGCTTAGTGATGGTCGGGGCAAACTCGCGTGCCGGACCGGCACCCATAGCGACAAAGGCAATGTCGATGTCCTTGAAGTCATCGTTGTGTTGCAAGAGTTTGACCACATGGTCCTTACCGCGAAAAGTGAAAATGCGTCCGGCGCTGCGTTCCGAGCCAAACAGCACTAGTTCAGTAACGGGAAAATTCTGTTCATCAAGGACACGCATGAATTCCTGTCCCACTGCGCCGCTGGCGCCAACAATCGCAACCTTCATTTTGTTGATAAATATTAGTTATTTTTGTTTAAGAATAATATACTGTGGCCACCTCTAGGGTGGAATATTATACACTAGATGAGTTGGTGCAAATCTCGTGCCAACATCATCAGCCCTTGATGTGGGTGCCCTTGTCCGGGTTGCCCATCTGTGACGGGCAGGTGATGATGACCTCCTTCACGCCGTGGTCAATAGCTTGGAAAGCATTGTCCAGCTTGTTGACAAACCAGTCCTTGATGATATCCATGTCACGAAGCGACTTGTACTGTGTGCGACGCAGATTGGCCACTACACTGTCGGGGTCGTCAGGGTTGAGCAACACGCCTTTTTTCTCAAAGCAGTAGATGAGCGTGATGTTATACCTGAGCGCTAGGGCCCGAGCGATTTCGGCTGCCATGGCGTCGGTTTCGTTAAAGAGCAGGTTGCCACGACCATCGTGGGTGATGGGGGCCAACACAGGAACGATGCCGTTATCGAGCAGACGGGCGATGCCCTCGGTGTTGACGTGGCGCACCTGTCCCGTGTCTCCCAGATTGCTGTTAGGCAGTTTGACACTGGTGATCAGGTTCATGTCGGCTCCGGTCACGCCTAGGGCGTTTACCTTGTTGCCCTGGAGCAGTGAGACGAACAGACGGCTCACGAGTCCACCATAGACCATGGTAAGCAGTTTCAGCGTTCCAGCGTCCACCACGGGTCGGTCGTCGATGAGTTTGGTCTTAACTCCCAGCTTGTTGCCAATTTCCTGGGCCATCATGTTGCCGCTGAAAAGAAGCATCTTTTTCCCTTTGATATTGGCAAATGCCTTGACAAAGGTTTTCAATTCGTCGGCTTTCTCGACAATCTTTCCGCTGACCTTGACGATAGTAAAGTTCTCGTTCATCTTTCTCGATTATTTAGTCGCAAGTCGTTTGTACTACTACCTATTCTCTAATCCTAAAACCTAGAGCCTAAAGCCTAAATCCTACCTTAGCTCTCGGCAAACTCCATCAGGTAAGCCTTGATGAAGTCATCCAGGTCACCATCCATCACGCCGCCCACGTCACTGGTCTGGTGGTTGGTACGGTGGTCCTTAACACGGCGGTCGTCAAAGACGTAACTGCGTATTTGGCTGCCCCATTCGATTTTCTTCTTGCTGTCCTCGACCTTGCGTTGCTCCTCCTGGCGATGCTGCAACTCCTTGTTGTAAAGGATGGAGCGCAGGTTGCGCAGGGCGTTCTCGCGGTTCTTGGGTTGGTCGCGCGTCTCGGTGTTCTCGACCAGGATTTCCTCCTCCTCGCCGGTGTAGGGGTCCTTGTACTGGTAGCGCACGCGCACACCCGATTCCACCTTGTTCACGTTCTGGCCACCGGCACCACCGCTGCGGAAGGTGTCCCACGAAATTCTCGCGGGGTCGAGCGTGATCTCGATGGTGTCGTCAACGAGCGGTGTCACGAAAACCGAGGCAAACGAGGTCATGCGCTTGCCCTGGGCGTTATAGGGCGAGACGCGCACCAGGCGGTGCACGCCGTTCTCGCTCTTGAGATAGCCGTAGGCAAAATCGCCCTCGATGCTGATGGTGACGCTCTTGATACCAGCCTCGTCACCGTCGATAAGGTGCTCGATGGCTGTCTTGTAGCCATGGCGCTCACACCAGCGCAGGTACATACGCATGAGCATTGACGCCCAATCCTGGCTCTCGGTGCCACCGGCACCCGAGTTGATCTTGAGGATAGCATCCATCTTGTCCTCGTCGTGGCGCAGCATATTGCGCAACTCGAGTTTCTCGAGCAGGGCCATCGCCTTGCTGTACAAGGCATCAACCTCGGCTTCCTCGACGAGACCTTCCTTGACGAAGTCAAATCCCGTGGCCACCTCATCGACAGCGAGCTCCACTTCCTCACAGCCGTTAATCCAGTTGCGCAGCGACTTGATTTTCTTCATCTGTGCCTCGGCGGCTTTTTGGTCTTGCCAAAAGTCGGGTACATGGGTGCGTAGTTCCTCCTCCTCGACCTCGATTTTCTTGCCGTCAATGTCCAGATAGCGCTTGAGGTCATCTTTGCGTTGTTGTAACTCTTTGAGTTGTTCTTGTGTTATCATCTATATTTGGTCGCTTATCTCTAATCACTTATCATTAATCATCAGTCGATTTGTCGGCTGGTTTCTTTTTGCGGTAGTCGGCGGCGTACATGGCATCAATCAGTGGCCTGTAGCGCTTGCTGATGACGGCACGCTTGATTTTCAGGGTGTTGGTCAATTCACCATTCTCCATGGTGAAAGCCTTGGGCAGCAGCACGAAACGCTTGATTTGCTCATAGCTGGCCAGGTCCTTTTGGTAGTCGTTGATGCGCTCTTCCATCATCTTGTGGATGTCGGAGTTGTTGACCAGTTCCTCGATATTGCGGTACTCGATGTGCTTCTTGTCGGCATAGGCCTTCAATTCCTCAAAAGCGGGCACAATGAGCGCCGACACATATTTTCGTCCATCACCAATGATGGTGACCTGCTCGATGAATTTATCCTGCCCCAGCATGGTCTCGAGCACTTGGGGTGCGATGTACTTGCCGTTGCTGGTTTTGAACAGGTCCTTGAGTCGTTCGGTGAGGATAAGTTCACCGGTGGGTGCGATTTCACCGCAGTCGCCGGTGTGGAACCACCCGTCGGCATCAATAGCCACGGCCGTTTCCTCGGGCTTGTTGTAATATCCCTTCATCACGGTCGGCCCCTTGACGAGAATCTCGTTCTTGTCGCCGATTTTCACCTGAATGCTCGAAATGGGCATGCCGATGGTTCCCAGTGTCCACTCACCGGGCTTGAAGAAGCTCACCGAGGCATTGGTCTCGCTCAGACCGTAACCAATGCAGATGTTGATGCCTATGGCATGCATGAACTCGGTAATGTTATCGCTCAGCATCGCGCCGGCAGTGGGGAACATTTTGCCGTCGATCACGCCAATGGCGCCGCGCAGCTTCTTGAAGACTTTCTTCTCAAAGTATTGGTATTGCTGCTCGATGAAAGCTGGCGCTTTCTTGCCCACGCGGGTATATTTCATGTTGCGCGCCTTGCCCACGCGGATGGCTTGCTTGACCAGCATGCGCACCACGGGCTTGGCATTGGCCAGGTTGTCATTGATGGCGGTATAGACCTTCTCCCAGAAACGGGGCACACTGCACATGTAGTTAGGTTGTACCTCCTTGACGGCGCGCTGGATTTCCTTGGGATTATAGTTGATGGCAACACGGATGCCGGTTGTGAGGCAAACCATCGTCCAACCCAACTCAAACACATGGCTAAAGGGGAGGAAACTCAACGACACGTCGTTCTTGTCATCGATGATGGCATCAAAGCGCTCAACGTGGGCATCCATCGCGGCGTTCATGTTGCTGTGCATGAGCATCACGCCCTTGGGCACGCCGGTGGTGCCCGACGTGTAGATCAAGTACATGATGTCAGAATCCACGCCCGACTGCTTGCGTTCTTCGATCTGATTGAGAACCTCCTTGCCTAACTTGTCGCCTGTAACGAGAAATTCTTCCCATGTGAGAGACGTCTTGTCGTCGGCATCGTGCTTCACACTGGGGTGCAGGGTGACGATGAACTTGAGGGTAGGGCACTCGTCGATGATTTGGCGTGCGATATCATATTGACCTTGATCGCCTACAAACAGGATTGTGGCACCTGAATCGTTCACGATATAGGCGGCCTCATCTTTGCTGCTGGTTGCATAGATGGGTACCGGGATGGCACGGTTATAAAATGCGGCAAAGTGGGTGATCAATATCTCGGGGCAGTTTTGGGTGAACAGGCACACCCGACCTTGAGGCTCAACGCCACCGGTGAAAAGTGCGCCCGCCGCGCGGTCAATCAGCTCGGCAAAACCTTTCCAGGTAATGGATGACCACACCTGGGTCTCGTAGTCACGGAAACGTAGTGCCTCACGCTCGCCATATTTGACGCACTGTTTGGGGATAAGTTCTACAAATCTGTTCATATCGCCATGTTGCTTTTGTTACTAATCGGCAAAGATAATCAAAAATAGTGAAATGACCATAATGGAAAGCGGCAAAACTATGATATTCTTCTAAACATTTATACATTTTTAGGGCCGATTGGGGAGTTGGCTGAAATTGTTGATAAATATTTTTGCCGAAATTTGTGTTATTAAATAATTAAGTATTAATTTTGTAAGTTATATTAAATGGCAATGGCAGAACGATAGCAATCTGCATAATGTGTGGAATAACTAATATCAATAAATAAATTACATTAGAAAAGATGAAACTGACTACGCTTTTTTCGTTGATTTTATTATCAACAGCAGTGGCGCTGGCAGGACCGCGTCAGTATTCGAGCAACATCGTGGGCGATGTGAACGCCGACGGTGATGTGAATATCGCAGATATCAATGCGGTAATCAACGTGGTTTTAGGCGCACCCTATGACTCCAAGTGTGATGTGAACAATGACGGTGATATTAATATCTCCGATATCAATTTCTTGATTGATATCATCTTGAGGGGTCCCGTGGTGCCCACTGTCGAGACCGGTATGTACATGGGCTTGATGGGTTACAACCAGACATTAACCACTAAGGAGATTTCCTTGCTTGATTCTACAACGGTATTCCAGTTCAATGACTTTGTGGCATCGTTGACGACTCAGCCTGGTCGCCTGCTTTACTATTCGGTTGACAAGGCGCTCGACGCGCTCAATGCCGCCCAGTATCCCGAGAATTTGCAGAATGTGGCCATCGTTACTTTCACCGAGGGCTTGGACCAGGGTTCACTGATGATGACCGACAAGTATGATACCGAGGCCGAATATGCTCAGGCTATCAAGACCCGCATCGCCGATGAACGCGTCTATGGCCGCTCCATCAAGGCCTACACCGTTGGTCTTCTCAACGATAACGTGATTGACGCCAACAAATTCCGCTCCAATCTGTATGCTCTGTCGAGCGATTCAACCAAGGCCATTGAGGTTAACAACATGACCGAGGTGAATACCCGTTTCCAGGAGATTGCCGACGACTTGGTAAGCCGCAACATGTCCGAGACCCTGACCCTGATTTTCCCCGGTGTGGGTTCTGGTACCCGCATCCGTTTCACTTTGGATGAGGTGGATAATGAGACCGTGAACGATTCCCAGGTTTATATCGAGGGTACCTTCTCGCTCAAGACACGCAGCTTGACCGACATCACTTATCAGGGCATGACATGCACCGCTGGCGACAGCGTGGCCGCATCAAGTGTCGATGGCATGTTTGTGACATTGGTATTCGACGGCATTCAGCTTGACAGCGAGGAGCGCATTGTGAAGAAGAACATCAAGGAGTGGTATTGGGTTGAAGACGCCCAGACATGGGCACTCAGCACCGAGTTCTCGGCTAGCATGCTTCCTGAGATCGAGAGCACCTATTCCAGCGCTCTGGTGATGCTGTTGATGGATTGCAGCTCGGTTATGGATGACAATTTCACCGATTTGCAGGCTGCTGCCAACTCATTTATTGAGCGCATGCAGAACTACAACACCATTCCTGGTGAATTCACCGTTAACGGCGTTTCGTTCCAGATGGTAGCCATCGAGGGCGGCACGTTTACTATGGGTGTTGACAGCGCTGCTGTTGAGAGCGGCATGGCCAACGTAGACGAGCTTCCCGCTCACGAGGTGACCGTTTCGAGCTACTCAATCGGTCAAACCGAGGTGACTCAAGAGCTCTGGCAGGCTGTGATGGGTTCCAACCCGAGCAGCTTTACTGGCGACCTGCAGCGACCTGTTGAGCAGGTGAGCTGGGAAGACTGCCAGGAGTTTATCGCTCGCCTCAATGCAATTACCGGCAAGAATTTCCGCCTGCCTACCGAGGCCGAGTGGGAATATGCTGCCCGTGGCGGTAACAAGAGCACTGGTACCATCTATGCTGGCAGCGATGAGCTGGAGGATGTGGCATGGTACTACGGCAACAGTTATGCTGTAGGTCCTTACAGCGCTGACTATGGTACTCACGCTGTTGGCACCAAGCACGCCAATGAGTTGGGTCTCTACGACATGTGCGGTAACGTGTTTGAGTGGTGCTCCGACTGGTATGGCGAGTACAATGAGGAAGCTCAGGAGAATCCTGTTGGTCCCGAAATGGGTGTACGCCGCGTGACCCGTGGTGGTAGCTGGTTCAGCGTTTCCCGCGACAGCCGCATCACCTTCCGCGGCAATGAGGCTCCCACAAGCCGCAGCTATTCTCTCGGCTTGCGTTTGGCACTGTAATTTGATGGTGCTTGACCGATAACCTGACAATGCATCCGATGAAGGTGGCTTTCCTTCGTCGGATGCATTTACAATAACAATAAATGTAAAACATTATGTTGCTTATCCTTATCACGGCGCTCATACCAGCCGTTATCTTGGGCTGGTGGATCTACAAGAAGGACTCAGCGCAGCCCGAGCCTCCACAAATGCTAGCCAAGGCCTTCCTTTATGGCGTGGGCTCTACTTTTGTGACTTTAGTCATTACCTCGTTCATGTCTATGATGGGGGTGATGGTTTATGAACTGGGCTCATTTGCTGGAGCGGTCTCGACTGCCTTGTTTGCCGCCGCTCTGCCTGAGGAAATCGCCAAATTGCTCATGCTGTGGCTGTTCTTGCGCAAGAATCCTTTCTATGATGAGTACTTTGACGGCATCGTCTATGCTGCTTGTGTGGGATTGGGCTTTGCGGGTACCGAGAACGTCCTTTATCTACTCCAGAGCGAGGACTGGTTGGGCACCGGTATCGTGCGAGGCATAACGGCTGTGCCTGCCCATTTCGCTATCGCTTGTGCCATGGGTTACTTCTACAGCAAGCGCCACTTTGGTGACCGCAGCAGGTTCACGGCCTGCTGTGTGCTGGCGGTGCCTGTTTTGATTCATTGGGTCTACGACGCACTGGCCTTTAGCGAGGGCATTTTCCCCGCGCTCTCGGTCGTTATCAATGTGCTGTTTGTCGTGCTCATTTGGATTGTGTATAAGCGAACCATGGGCCGAATCGATGACTTGCAGCGCATGGACAACGCCCGCCGCACTCCACCGCCTCTTCCCGGAAGCGGCCCAACCCTGCCTCCACCTCCACCGCCATTTCAGCAATAATCATGTGAAACCCAATATGTTTAGGGCTATAGGTCAATATTGAAGCGACCTATAGCCCTAAAAATGTCTCGTTCAAGAAAAGCGGCTGTTACTGCTATTTGTCATTGCGCTTGACCAAGCGCTCATATTCGGGATTGCCCTCGCGCAGCAATCGGTCATAACGCTCACGGTCATTGAGCACCTCGATGGCGGCCTTGAGGTCGCGGTTGCGGTGGTTGATGACCACGCTATAGGCGCTAGCGCTGCTATACACATCGCGGGCGATAAGTCCCTTGATGATGTCCTTGAGCAGAGACTCGCTCGTGCGGAATTTCTCCTCGTCATACTTCACGCTGTCTTTCTCGCCCAATGCGATGAAATCACGCATCATCTCGTCGGTGACGATGAAGTTTTCGTCAAAGTCCTTTACGGTTTTGTATTTCTTGGCTATGGACTTGCGGTTCTTGTCCACATAGCTGATGGCAAACTGGTTGGTGATACCCTTGGCGACAAGGTCGCGGTAATAAATGGTGTACTCGGTCGTGTCGATGGGCACATACACGTCGGGCATCACACCGCCGCCACCGTAGATGGTGCGGCCATTCAGCCGTGTTGTGTAGCGCAGGGTATCATTGAACTGGATGCTGTCCAGGCTGTAGTATTCACCCTCGTTGGCACGGTCGAGCAGCTCTTTCTCATAGGCTTTCTTGTCGCCACGGTCATAGGGCTTCTGGATGCAGCGTCCGCTAGGCGTATAATAGCGGGCTACGGTCAAGCGCATCATTGAGCCGTCTTCAAAGCGGAACGGCCTTTGCACCAGCCCCTTGCCGAATGTGCGGCGGCCGACGACAACAGCGCGGTCCCAATCCTGCATCGCGCCGGCAAAAATTTCGGCGGCCGATGCCGAGTACTGGTTGACCATGACCACCATGTGCAGGTCTTTATAGTCGCCCCAGCCGTTGGCATTGGCCTCGTTGCGGGGTGAGTGCTCGCCCTCGGTGTAGACCATGAGTTGACCACGCTCCAGGAACTCATTGCACATGTCGATGGCGGCATTCAGGTAACCGCCTCCGTTATCGCTCAAATCCATGATGAGCTGGGTCATGCCTTGCCTTTTCAGGTCTTTCAAGGCATCGATCATTTCCTCGTGGGTTTTGGCACCGAAACGCGAGATGCGTAGGTAACCCGTCTGCTCGTCGAGCATGTAGCTGGCATCGATGCTGTTCAGCGGGATGTTGTCGCGCGTGATGCGGAAGGTGATCAACTCCTTCACGCCAGCGCGTTTCACCTGCACGGTGACGTTAGTCCCCTTCTTGCCGCGCAGCCGTTTCTGGATGTCGCTGTTTTTCATCTTCACGCCCGCTATGGTGGTGTCGTTTACCGTGATGATGCGGTCTCCGGCAATGATGCCCACGCGCTCACTGGGCCCGCCCGGAACGGTTTGGATGACATAGAGCGTGTCCTTGTTCATGTTGAACTGGATGCCCACGCCACTGAACTCGCCCTGAAGGGGTTCCTCTAACTCCTTGGTCTCCTTTGCATCGGTATATGACGAGTGGGGGTCCAGGCTTTCCAGCATGCCCTTGATGGCTTCCTCGATGAGTTTATCCTCGTTGACTGTGTCCACATACAGGGTGCTGATGGCATACTCGGCGTTGAGCAGTTTCTGCATCGCCTGGGGCGAGGAACGCTGTGCGGTTGTAGTCAGCGAAATGGCTAAGCACAGAGGCAAAGCTAACAGTATCTTTTTCATTCTCGGATTTGGATTTATTTATTGGTGGCCGGGAGCAGGGTGATATCGGCTCCCTTGGGTAAATATGAGCTCACGTCCTGACCATAGAGGTATAGCTCGCGAACGATGCTGCTGCTGATGTGGCTATACTCGGGCAGGGTGTAAAGCAGGATGGTCTCAATGCCGCTCAGGTCACGGTTGACCTCGGCCAGGTGTTTCTCGTTCTCAAAGTCCTGGATGAGTCGCACGCCGCGCACGATAAACTGCGCACCGACGGCATGGGCGGCCTCGATCGTCATGCCGTTATAGGCGATGACCTCGACATTGGGGTCGTCCTTGAAGACTTTTTCAATCCACGCTTTGCGTTGCTCCATGCTCATGAACGACCGCTTGTCGGAGTTCACGCCGATGGCGATGACAAACCGGTCAAACAACGGCAGGGCACGCCTCACGATGGATTCGTGGCCACAAGTAAAAGGATCAAATGAACCGGGGAAAATCGCTACGCGCTCCCCTTTTTTATCATCAGTGCACTGTAATGTCTTCATCGTCTTCGTTCACTAGGTTGTCAATAATAAAGCCCTGGCGCTCCATCGTGTTCTTGCCCATAAAGAAGGCAAGCATCTGGTTCACCGAGTCCTCCTTGCGCAGCTGTACGCGGTCCAGACGCATCTCGGGGCCGATAAAGTCCTTGAACTCGTCGGGAGAAATCTCGCCCAGTCCTTTGAATCGTGTGATCTCGGCATACTCGCCCAGCTTGTCGAGAGCGGCCATGCGCTCCTCATCATTGTAGCAGTAGTAGGTTTCCACTTTCTGAGGCTTGGCCTCGCGCTTGGTCGAGCGTGACTTGCGTTTGGCTTCCTTCTTATTGAGCACGCGGAAAAGCGGCGTTTGCAGGATATACAGGTGACCAGTCTTGATGAGCTCGGGACAGAATTGCAGGAAATAGGTCAACAGCAACAAGCGGATGTGCATACCGTCAACATCGGCATCGGTGGCGATGATGACCTTGTTGTAGCGCAGGCCGTCGATGCCGTCCTCGATGTTCAGCGCGGCTTGCAGCAGGGCAAACTCGGTGTTGGTGATGACCTTTTTCGGGTCGAGCCCGTAGGTGTTCAGCGGCTTTCCGCGCAGCGAGAAGACTGCTTGGGTCTCCACGTCGCGTATCTTGGTGATGCTGCCGCTCGCGCTCAGACCCTCGGTGATGAAAATCGAGCTCTCGCTGCGACGGTCATTATCCTTGGGAGCACGTGAGTCGTTGAAGTGGACACGGCAGTCGCGCAGCTTGTCGTTGTGCAAGGCCGCTTTCTTAACATTCTCGCGCACCTGCTTGCTCACGCCGGCGATGGCCTTGCGCTCGCGCTCGTTGTCCTGGATTTTCTTCAACAGCACCTCGGCGGTCTCGGGCGCCTTGTGCAAGTAGTCGTCAAGTTCCTTCTTGATGAAGTCGTTGATGTACTTGTAGATGGTGGGGCCACCTTTCCACATGATGCTGCTGCCCAGCTTGATCTTGGTCTGGGACTCGAACACGGGTTCCTCAACCTTGATGCTGATGGCGGCAACGATACCGTTGCGTATGTCGCTGTACTCGAAGTTCTTGCCGTAGAATTCCTTGATGGTCCTCGACAACGCCTCGCGGAAGGCACTCTGGTGGGTGCCGCCTTGGGTGGTGTGCTGGCCGTTGACAAACGAGTAGAACTCCTCGCCCAGTTGGGCGGCATGAGTGATGACCACCTCGATGTCGTTGCCCGTGAAGTGCATCAGCGGGTAGAGCGGGTCATTGGTCATGTTCTCTTTTACCAAATCGCTCAAGCCGTTGCGTGAATGGTACTTCTTGCCGTTAAACGTGAGCGTGAGGCCCGTGTTCAGGTAGGAGTAGTTCTTGATCATCTGTTCGATGATCTCCTCGCGGAACTCATAGTTCTTGAAAATGCTCGCGTCGGGGGTGAAGCGCACCAGTGTGCCGTTCTCCTCGCCCTCATTGGCGGCGACAACGCCACTCTCCTCTTTGACCACGCCCTCGCTGTAGGTCACCGAGGCGCATTGACCGTCACGCACGCTACGGATGTAGAACTTGGTGGACAACGCGTTCACCGCCTTGATACCCACGCCGTTCAAACCCACCGACCGCTTATAGGTCTGGGTGTCATACTTCGCACCGGTGTTCATCTTTGACGAGGCGGCTTTGACCTGGTCCAAGGGGATGCCGCGACCGTAGTCACGGATTGAGACAGTGCCGTCGGCCACGTCAATGTCAATCGTCGGCTTGGCATAGCCCGTGTTGAACTCATCGATGCTGTTGTCGATTACCTCCTTGATGAGCACATAGATGCCGTCATCGTTCTGTGAGCCGTCGCCCAGCTTGCCGATATACATGCCAGGGCGCAGGCGGATATGTTCGCGAGGGGTGAGGGTAATCAGCTGGTCATAACCGCCAAAGTCACTACCGCTTTGCTGCCCAGTGTTTACCTCAGGCTCCTCTATGATTTGATTCTCTTTGTCTTTTGACATACTTTACCTTTGTTTTAACCTGCAAAGATAGCATTTTTTTTTGAGTTAACAGTTAATAGTGAACAGATAAAAGATGCGGAGCTGAACTGGAACACTCAAACAAGATAGGAGAGTTCAGTTTTTGTGGCCGTCGAGGTTTGTTATTGACAGTCGATGATGGGGCGACTTACCTTTGCATGGGGAATGAGATGGAAATAAAAAATAATCCCGCAAACTCCCCGTTGCTTTTCAACGGAAAGTGTGCGGGATCAATGCGTCAACGTGATAAGGGTCAGAACTCGGTAAAGGACAGCGGCATGGTGTCCTTGAAACTGTCGAGGATGTAGATTTTTTCCTTGCCGGCGAGGATGAGCTCGATGGGATGCCCGTTTTTCTCAAACTCGAGGAAGGCCTGGCGGCACACGCCACAGGGGGCGGTGGGCTCCTCGACAAAGTCGCCGCGGGTGAAAGAAGTGATGGCGACGGTCTTGACGGCAACACCCGGGAAATTGGCACCGGCAGAGTAGAGCGCGGCTCGCTCGCCGCATATGCCGGCAAAGGCCGCATTCTCCTGATTTGCACCGATAAACACCTCGCCGTTATCGAGCATCAGCGCGGCTCCAACCTTGAAATTACTATATGGAGAGTAGGAGTGTGAAGTGGCCTCGCGAGCAAGGTCAACTAATTTTTTTTGCTCCTCGGTGAGTTCATTATAAGAATAAACCCTTACCTTTGTGGTGATTTTCTTTTCGGTCATAACGAAATTATGAGTTTGAACTTTGAACGCAAAATTATAGATTTTTTCTCGATAAACAAGCAAATCTCGCATTTTTGCTTGATTTTTATGGTGTTTTGCACCTTTTCGGCCGCTTCTCAGTCCCGTCAGGCGCAATATTTGGATTACATTGAGCGCTACAAGCAGGTGGCGCTGGAGCAGGAACGCGAGTTTGGCGTGCCGGCGAGCATTACCCTAGCCCAGGGCATCCTGGAAAGCAGCGTGGGACAAAGCAAGATGGCCCGCGAGGCGAACAACCACTTTGGCATCAAGGCCTACCACTGGAGTGGCGAGGTGTATGGCGGTGATTCGCTCGGTACAGTGGGCTATCGCAAGTATGGTGCCCCCGAAGACTCGTTCCTTGACCATGCCAAGTTCCTCAAGGGGCCGCGCTACAGCGTGCTCTATGAACTCGACGTCACCGACTATCGCAGTTGGGCTCAGGGCCTACGCGACTGTGGCTATGCCGAGGATGTCAATTATCCGTCAAAGCTCATCAGCATCATCGAGAAGTATGAGCTATATGCCCTGAATGGCGGCAAGCGCCTTGATGGCCGACCCACCGAGCAGGTCGAGGAGGAGAGCGAGGACACGGGCAGCTCGCGCTGGTATCACCGCAAGCGCCGCAACCGTACCAACCAGCAGGAAGCACTAGTGGAGCACAGCACCGAGCATCAGGAGTCGTTCACTCCGTTGCGCCAGGGGCGCGTTTCGGCCAGTGCTGATAATGACTAGTCCTTAGTTGGCTACCGCTAAGCGCTAAAGCCTAACTAGTCACTAGTTGGCGAAAAAGCAAAAATAATTCTTGTTTTTTCTCTCGGCTTGCACTATCTTTGCGGGCAATTAGAATATACTATTAATGTCAAACCTTTTAATATAGATTTTTATCATGTTCGGAAAATTCCAAGAACACCTCCAGAAGGAGCTTGCCGACATCCAGGCTGCCGGTTTGTACAAGAATGAACGCATCATCACCACCCCGCAACGCGCCGACATCAAGGTGAAGCCCAACGACGAGGTGCTGAACTTCTGTGCCAACAACTATCTGGGTCTGAGCGACAACAGCCGCTTGATCAAGGCCGCTAACGAGACCATGTCCCACCACGGCTATGGTATGTCATCGGTTCGCTTCATCTGCGGTACCAGCGATATCCACAAGGAACTTGAGGCAGCTATTGCCGACTATTTCCACACCGAGGACGCTATCCTTTACGGCTCATGCTTCGATGCCAACGGCGGTCTGTTCGAGGCCCTGTTGACCGAGGAGGACGCCATCATCAGCGACTCGCTGAACCACGCATCGATCATCGACGGCGTGCGCCTGTGCAAGGCTAAACGCTACCGCTATGCTAACGCCGACATGGGCGAGCTCGAGGAGTGCCTCAAGCAGGCCCAGGAGCAGCGCTTCCGCATCATCGCAACGGACGGCGTCTTCTCGATGGACGGCAACGTGGCTCCCATGGACAAGATCTGTGACCTGGCCGAGAAATATGATGCCATGGTCATGGTCGATGAGTCGCACTCGGCAGGTGTCGTTGGCCCGACCGGCCACGGTGTAGCCGAGCAGTACAACATCTACGGCCGCATCGACGTCTTCACCGGCACGCTGGGCAAGGCCTTCGGCGGTGCTATGGGCGGTTTCACCACCGGTCGCAAGGAGATCATCGACATGCTGCGTCAGCGCTCACGTCCTTACCTGTTCAGCAACAGTATCGCTCCCGGCATCGTGGGTGCCAGCATCGAGATGTTCAAGATGCTCAAGGAGAGCAACGCCCTGCACGACAAGCTGGTGGACAACGTGAACTATTTCCGCGACAAGATGATCGCTGCCGGCTTCGACATCAAGCCCACCCAGAGCGCCATCTGCGCCGTGATGCTCTATGACGCCAAGCTGTCGCAGGACTTCGCTGCCGAACTGCAGAAGGAAGGCATCTACGTTACCGGTTTCTACTATCCCGTTGTTCCCAAGGGCCAGGCCCGCATCCGCGTGCAGGTATCGGCCGGTCACGAGCGTGAGCACCTCGACAAGTGCATCAACGCCTTCATCAAGATCGGCAAGCAGATGGGAATCATCAAGTGAGTTAATAGTGAATAGTGAATAGTTGCATCCGCCAACTAAGAACTGAAGGACTAAAACAACAATAAATACAATAATGACAATGTCATTTAGCAACACTTAGCAAATTGTATTTGTTGTACTTATTGTTTTCCTTTTTGAAATAAGAGACTAACAATCTTTTTTCACCCAGAGAAAAAACCTCATGTTGACGGTCGCTGGTGGATACACCAGCGACCGTCACTTTTCTGACCTATAGGTCTAAATAGATTACAAATATAAACTAGAAACTGCCTGTATCAGAGTCCTTATTTCGGAGTTTACGATCTATCTTAATATTCTTTCCTGTAGAGAAATCGTAACTGAAACCGAGAACAAACATCGACTTATTGTCGTCAATCCAAGTTTTATATGTATTTTGCAGAATGCTGGTCGGCATGCTGTAGCCTGAATAACGGGAGCAGGTGAAGAGCCAATAGTCAGTGGCAAAGATTCGCAAATTCTTCTTCTGCCAGTAAACCTGCAAGTGCGACTGGTTTTCCCCATCATCCAATGTAGAGCCGTTGAGGCGTTTTGAAACTATGCTCCCTACATAGGAGGCTCCCCAGTTACCCTTCCGGAACTGAACGGCATAGTAGAGCGGTGCCCACGTGTGATGGTAGTGCCCGATAATGGGGCTGCTGACGGTCTGATGAGACACATAACCTTGCAAAGTCAACGTCAGAATCTGACTCTTAAAGGGGCTAATGACCAGCAGGTATGACCCTCCCAGCTCACTGCTATAGTTGGCATTTTCGTTCGTGCCCACTATATATTGCTGGCCGTTAATCTCTTGCTGCGTGTAGTAGCGGTTAATAGGAGAATCGGAATATGAATAGTATAGTCCAACATGGGTCTGTAGCCAGCCGAGGTTCCATTTGTGGATAAGTTCCGACCGATAAGTGTTATAACTCTTCAGATACGGGTTGCCAATGCTCAGCACTCCAGGAATGACGAGGCTGGCATTGTTGCTGAGTTGTGAGATGAGTGGTGTATAGGATTTTGACGAGGTAACCCACTGAAGGCTCATCGTCTTCGATAGATTAGTACTCAGGATGAGCTCTGGTGTGAAGAGCCAGTGGGAGTCGCGGGCATCGGTGTTGTCCTGTGTCACCTGTGTCGCCCCAGCCCCGATACGGTACATCAGTTTTCCAAGATTGCCACTATACTCGGCATACATGTAATGCTGATAGCTGGCTGAAGAGTACTCATAGTCCTTATAGTCGGAGAGCACATTACTGATGGTGGCGTTCGAGCGTCCGAACGATCCGCGATAGCCCAAGCTTAGGTTGCTCTTTTCCCATTTCTTCGTATAAGCCAATTCACCAATAAATGAGTACTTGTTGTTCTGCTGCTCTTGGTTGTCTGCCAGCCATACCTCACCATCGCTGACAGCAACCTCCTCAGCCCAGTTCTTGCTGCTGTTGTGATAATAGGTACCCACAAGGTCGATCGAAAGTTCCTGATTCTTAGGCAGCGTTTTCTGGACATACACATTTAGGTCTGGACCGAATGTGCTCATACGGCTTCCAAATTCACCTTTTCCTGCAATAGAAGTGTTAAGTGTTGATGTGTTTTGGATATCACTCTGCCCATCGCTATGACTATGATTGAAATGAGGTGTTGCCACAATCTGCACTACTATGTTGTCTTGTTTGTTGTAGGTGTATTTAATGACGGGATCGTTCCAGGTATAGCCGAATTTGTCATGGGCTTTTTTTTGATAGTTGTAATGAACAGGATACGCTGGTGCAGTTTCGTTGGTAAGGTACCTTTGCAGTGTATAGTCGTAAGTCTGTTCGTAAAAACGTTTCGTATAGTCGCGCAAGCTAAACGAATAAGAGAGTGAAAGCTGATGGTTGCCTGAAGTCAGGTTCAGGTAGGCCTCATCGTCTGTGAAGCCTGTCGTGAAGGCTGTCCTTGCTTCGATGCCTGCGTTGATGCCAGTTTCCATCCGCTTGGTAATCACGTTGATGAGTGTTCCGGCATCGGCATAGCGGGCAGGAGGAATGTTGTAGTATTCTACCCTTGAGATCTTGTCTGCAGGAATGCCTTTTAAGTCAATGTCTGAAGCTGCTACGCCATTGATCAGTATTTTCACGCTGCCGCCGTCCATTCGCTGAATCTTATTGCTCACCGGATCGATTTTCAGGTCTTCAACATGCTCCAGCAGGTCACGGACATCGCGGGCTTGCCTTATTTGCTCAATAGTGAAGGTATGGACCGACTTATCCACATAGTTCATGATACGGTTACCCTCTACTGTCACACCGTTGATGATATACTCAGCAGGCCGCATCTGAATAGTGCCCATATCACCTGCCACGCAATTACGATAGTAGGTGCGATAGCCGACAAAACTGCACTTCACGATGACGCGTTTGGCCTCAGTAGGAATCACGAAGCGGCCGCCCTCATTGCTGACGCCTCCTGTGAGCAGCGTTGAGTCGGCAGGATTAAGAAGAGTAATGGTTGCATATGCCATGGGTTGGCCTTGTTCGTCGACGATGGTGCCCTTGTAGCGCGTGGAGGCCTTCTGCGGGCACTCGACGGCGATTTCCTTGCCCTGCACAGTCATCTTGATGGGATAGAAACCGATCATCTGCTGGATGGCATCGGGCACCGACTTGTTCTTGACCGACGTCGTCACCCTGAAGTCCTCCAACTCATTATAGAGAAAACTGATGTTGTATTCACTGCTTTGCTCGTTGAGCCACCTTAACGCCTCGCTCATCGATACGTCATTGAACAACCGCGTCACCCGCTGCCCAAAGGCAGCCGTGGCGATGCAAAGGCACGCCACGAGAAAAATCATGCGCCTTGCCATCATTCCACCACGATTGTATTGCCTTCTTTACTGATATTCACACTCTCGAACAGGTTGAGGCGCTCCAGCACCGCATCCAAGGCCTCATCGGGCTGCCACACGAAGTAGAAGCGCAGCGCGCGGGCGTCCTCGTTGCGGAACTCGACCTGCATGCTATAGTGGGGCGCAATCTTTTCCAGCATCTGGTCAAGGGGAAGATTGTCAAAGACAATCGGCTCCACGGCCACGGTTGCGGAGTCGGCCACGCCAAGGCGAGGCCCTACGGATGCTTCGGTTTGGGACGTTGTAGCGACTTTCTCGGTCGTTTCTATGGATTTCTCATTGGTGCTGTGGCGCACGGCATGGATGGCGGCATAGGTAAAGGCCGAGAGCATGAGCACGCCGGCAATCATCGCGGCAACCTTGAGCCAGCGGCGGTTGTTCACCGGGGCGAAATGTTGTTGCTCAAAGCGTTGCCACTCGCCATCGACATCGGGCTCGGGAATGTCGGTCATCGCGCGCTTGGCGGTGGCCAGTTGCTCCAGCATCTCGTCGTCGAGCATTGCGGCCAACTGCTCGTCGGTGTAATTCTCGGGGTGCTCGTGCATTTCGAGCAAGAGACGGATTTTATCGTTCTGTTCCATAACGTCTATTGTTTTGAATTGTTGAAATAGGCATTGATTTTCTCCAATGACTGTGACAAGTGGTGATGGACTGTCGTGCGGCTCACACCCACGGCTTCTGCGACCTGCTGACAGGTCATGTCCTGCAGGTAGCGCAAAGTAAAAATGCGGCGCGACAGCGGTGGCAAGTGGTTGTCGATGTAATCACGCAATTCGGCAAGCATCATCGTGTCGTCGGGGCCATTGGCTAGCGGTTCGGCATTTGTTGAAAAGAGCCTGATGAATCGTTCCCGCATGTGCTTGTGACGGATCACGTTGATACAACTGTTGCGCACGCACGTCAGCAGGAAACCCTGAGCATTGTCGCTGCGAATGGTCATGCCGCCGAGCAGAGAGGCGAAAACGTCGCTCACGACATCGCGCGCCTCGTCGGCATCGTAGAGCAACGACACCGCCAGGCGGAACATCGCCGTGTAATGCGTTCTGAACAGTATTTCCAATTCACTTTTTGTCATAGTCTTGGGTCAATTACACTTGATAGACGTTTCAGACCAAGGAAATGTAAACCCGTTTTCTTTATTTTTCAACATAAAAAAAGCGGCTGCGGGTAGCACAATCCACCCGCGGCCGCTATGGTTATGCATAGGTCTTAGAGGTTATTGAAGCGGTGCGATGGAGGCAGCCTTGACGGTAAAGAAGTTGTTACCGTCGGATTTTAACAGGTTATACTCGCTGTGGTTGCCCCAAGAGGCAGGCTTGTCCTCGATGGAGGTGTCCTCGCCCGTGTCGTTGTCGATATAGGGGGCAATCTTACGGTGCCAGGCGCGGATGCGCGCTTGTGCCGCTTGACGATCCATCATGGCGTTACCAGTGGTGACCAGGAACTTAAGGTGCTTGATGTAGATGGCCTTGAAATCGTCAAAAGCAAGAATTCTGGAGATGAGCCTGTTGCTGCTTACGCCCCAGTTGAGGGGATCCTGACGCCCGGCGTCACTCTGGTTGCCGCAGCGCAGTGTCGTGCCCAGCGTGTTGTCGTAGTCGAATGGGATGAGGAAGAACTTGTAGTCGTGCAAGTCCTTGCTGTTGAAATACAGGTAGTAGTTGTTAGCGTTATTCCAGTAATCATCCCACATGCCGACAGCGACGTTTACAGCATAGGTCTTGAGCAATAAATCGATGTCGGTAACCTGTTGAATCCAGGTGTAGAATTTGCTGTCGCTCAAGCCGTTGATCATGTTCATGAAGTTCTGAAGCTGCAACTTGGCCGTGTCAAATTCCTCGACCTGGGTCTGGAGCGTGTAGGCATGGCGGTCATCGCTATCGTCGTCATACCAGATATCGCCGTTAGGATTGTTGAGACCTGCGGCTGAGTTGCGGCATTTCCACAGGAAGCCGTTGTTGGAGCCGAAACGGGTCTTACGGTCCTTGAGGTAGCGCTTGTCGATGGGCTCCATCATCTCATAGACACCAAAATAGGCTTCCTGGCTATCGCCTTCGACATGGATCCACAGGCGGCAGTAATTATCTCGGACAGCCGTCCATACGCCAGCCCTGCGGAACAGCTCAAAGCAGAACATCTCGCGCACGTACATCGGATCATCCTTGAACCACTTGAGGTACAGTTTGCGCACGCCTTGAATGGTGTGGGCGTCATCCTCTTCATACTTGTACAGGTTGATGCCAAAGTGGGCATGGTGCCAGTCGGTGTTTCCCGCTTGATGCATCTCGCCTTTCCGTCCCTCGGGGCGTCGGCGCGATGTGTTGCCCTTGATGCGGATGCCGATATTGTCGATGACCGATGTCTCACCATCCTTGACAAAGGTGATAGCGCCCGTGATATACTGAGTGGTATAGATGTTGTCGTCATAAAGCGACAGCAGCCTGTTCCATTCGCTTAGGCTGACCTCCAGATGAATCTCGGGCAAAGCCTCGTCATCCCATACATAGTCATAACCTTCCTTGACATGCTCGGGGAACTGGCCGTTAAGGAGGTAGTCGATGAGCGTGCTTACATCCGCGATGTTGACTTCGCCGTCAAAGTTGACATCTGCGCGCTTGCGTGTATCATAGTTTGCCCAACTGCCCAAAATGATGTCGATGATGTCATTGAGGTCTGAGATGTTGATTTCGCCATCACCGTTGACATCGCCTATCTGTAAGGTCGAGGGGTCGGGCAGGGGCGGTTCCACATACTCCTGGATGTTGAAGGTGAGGTTGTTCAGGTTGAAGGTGAACTTGTAGGAGCCATCGCCAGTGAACTTGTAGGAATGGTTGTTGTTGCTCTTGCGTGTCGAGTAATAGGCATTCAAAACGACGGTCATGGTGCCGTTCCCGCTTGGACCGTAACGATAATTGGCGTTAAAGTCGGTCCAGTCGCTCGTGAGCCCGTCGGCAAAGACGAACCACACCGTGCCGTTGATATAGGTCGTGTAGGTGTAAACCCCATTACCGTTATCGGCCATCTCGACACCGGCTGCGGGATTCCAGTTGCCAAAGGGGTCATTGCCCACGATATAGATTGACGCCTGTGCTGGCAACGTAGCCAGCACTGACGTCATGAGCATCAATATGAGATGAAAACACTTCTTCATTCTTATGAATTATGGTTATGGTGCATGATGGGATATTATTCTGCAGTATTCCTCAAACTGTTGATGGCTTGGGCCTTGACGTTGAAGAAGTTGTTGCTGTCATCGTTCATCAGGTTGTATTCTGGATGAGTGCCAAAAGCGGCGGGTTTGTCCTCGATGGCCATCTCCCAGTTGGTGTCGTTGGTGATGAAGGGCGCGATGCGGGAATACCAGCCATTGATACGGGCCTGGGCCGATTTGCGGTCCATCAGGCCATGCTGTTCATCGACCGCTTCGAGAAGATACTTCACATAAATCTCCCTGAAATCCTCAAATTTAATGATTCGGTAAATGAGGGGATTTCTTGGCAGGCCCCAATTAATCGGGTTTTGACGGCCGGCATCAGTTTGGGCACCGGCTGTTGTGCAGGTTCCCAACGTGCTATCGTAGTCATAGGGGATAAAGAAAAACTTGTAGTCATCTAATCCCTTGCCGCTGAAGTACAGGTAATAGTTGTTGGCATGGTTCCAATAATCGTCCCAACTGCCCAAAGCCACGCTGATGGCATAGGTGTGCAACAGCAGGTCCACGTCGGTGACTTGCTGAATCCACACATAGAACTCCTCATCGTTCAAACTATTGAGTTTGTTCATGAAGTCAACGAGTTGCACCTTGGCGGTGTCAAATTCCTCGGTCTGAGTCTCGAGCGTGTAAGCGTGGCGGTCATCGGTGTCGTCATCATACCAGATGTCGCCGTTAGGGTTGGTGAGACTCGTGCCACTCCTACATTTCCACAGGTAGCTGTTGCTGGAGCCGAACTTATCCTTGCGGTCTTTAAGATAACGCTTGTCAATGGGCTCTAAAAGCTGATATACACCGAAATAGACTTCGTTGGCATCACCCTCGACATGTATCCACAGGCGGCAGTAGATGTCCCTGATGGCAGTCCAGATGCCCGCCCGGGTGAACAGATTGTAGCAGAACATTTCCCTCACATAGCTCGGGTCGGCGCTGCAGCACCTGAGGTGGATTTTGCGGATGCCGTCAATCGTGTGGTCATCATCATCGACATACTTGCGCAGGTTGACGCCGAAGTTGACACGCCGCCAGATTTTGGTATCGGTCTGATGGGGAACGCCATACTGGTTTCCTTCAGGACGGTGGCGGGAAGAGTTGCCCCTAAGCCTTAGTCCCACACTGTCGACCCTTGTGGTGTCACCCTCTTTGATGAAGATGATATTAGCCATGACATACTGGGCCGTGTATTTGTTGGCGTCATAGAACGCAAGCAGCCTGTTCCATTCATCCACGCTCACATTCAGGTGGATTTCGGGTATTACCTGATCGTCCCATACGTAGTCATAGCCCTCCTTGACGGGCTGGGGTAGTTCTCCGCCAAGCAGGTAATCGATGAGCACTGTCACATCCCCGATAGTCACGTCGCCGTCATGATTAACATCGGCCCAGCGTCTCGTATCATAATTGGCAAACTGGCCCAACAGGATATCTATCATCAAGGTAACATCGGCTATGCTGATTTGGCCGTCGGCATTCACGTCGCCAACCTGAATGCTGAAAGGATCCACAGCACTGGTTGATTTGAATTCAACCGCACTTGTGAATAAATCAGCCTCGGATTCACTCATGAAGTTGGCAGCTTGAGCTGGCACGAATGTCGATGCTATGAAAGCGACAATCAAGTAATATACATTTTTCATATCAAGTTGGATTAATTTACAGGGGTGGTTTATTCTTCATCCTGGTTGTACCAAGTGGAGTACATCAGGTAGTTCTTGGCAATTTTCACGTTGATTTCGCTGGCCTGTGAGGGGTCAACCATCTTTTTGAATTTTGCCGGACTGCCTGCCCACAACTCGTGGGGACCCACTTTGGTACCGCCCAGCACGACACTACCGGCGGCAATGATAGCGCCCTCGCCAATCTCGGCGTGGTCTAGGATGATGCTACCCATACCGATGAGTGCCATGTCGCCTATTTTTGCGCCATGGACGACCACATTGTGACCGATAGACACGTCATTACCGATTTCGGTGACCGATTTCTCGTACAGGGTATGAATGACACTATTGTCCTGAATATTGACGCGATTACCGATGGTGATTGTGTTCACGTCGCCGCGCAGGACAGCGTTGAACCAAATGCTGCAATCGTTACCCATGGTAACATCGCCCACAACGACTGCGCTGTCAGCGAGGAAGCAGTTCTCTCCGATTTTGGGGTCAAATCCCCTTACTTTTTTTATGATAGCCATATATTATTTTTAGAGTTTAAAGTTTAGAGTTCTTGGGTTTTGGCGGCGAGCCATGCGGCATCGTCGGCATTGAGCAGCGGGGTGACGCGCTCGCGCACCATGCGGTGATAATCGTTGATTTGAGCCACTTCCTCGGCAGTGAGCATCGTGCGGTCGATGAGTTGTTTGTCATAGGGGAAGAGCGTTAACGGTTCAAAAGCAAGAAAATCGCCGAATTCATCGGTTTTTTCGGCCTCGGTGACAAGCAGCAGGTTCTCGGTGCGGATGCCGTATTCACCCGTCTTGTACAGGCCAGGCTCGTTACTCAGGATCATGCCGGGAGCCAGCTTGACATCGACCAAGTTGGTGCGTATGCTTTGAGGTCCCTCATGGCAACCTAGGAAATGTCCCACGCCGTGACCTGTACCGTGACCATAGGTCATGGCCTCCTGCCACAGCGGCAAGCGAGCGAGCACATCGAGTTGGCAGCCCGTGGTGCCCACGGGGAACTTGGCACGTTGCAAGGCGAGATGTCCCTTGAGTACAAGCGTGAAATCGTGTTTCTCTTGCGGGGTGGGGTTGCCTAGGGTGATGGTGCGGGTGATGTCGGTGGTTCCGTCAAGGTATTGGGCGCCGCTGTCCACGAGCAGGATGCCCTCGCCGTGCAGTGTTGAGGCACTCTCGTCGGTTGCCTCATAATGCACTATCGCGCCGTGTTCCTTGTAGCCGCAAATCATGGCGAAGCTATCCTCGCGATACAAGTCCTGCTGGGCGCGGAATTCCTGCCCCTTGGTCCACACGTCTACCTCGTTGATGGAGCCCGAGGGGGCCTCCTGTTCAATCCATCGGAACAAGCGCACGAGGGCGGCGCCATCACGTTCCATGGCGTGACGGAAACCCTCAATCTGGACATCGTTCTTGATGCATTTGAGGTCGGTGATGGGCGAGCGGAAGTAGACTTTGGCACAGGGTAGGGCATTGGCCATCGTGTCGCTCACGCGGTTGGGGTCGATGAGGACCACCTCGTGCTCGTTCACACGCTCCAGGAAATGGATGATGTCGTCATAGTCTCGTACCTTGATGTCGCAATCCTTGAAGTGCTGCCGCACCTCGTCGGTAACCTTGTTTTCATCGATGAAAACGACTTTTGTCTTGCGGGAAATATAGGCAAAGGCGATGGCGACGGGAGTGAATGGGATGTCGTTGCCGCGCAGGTTGAGCAGCCAGGCGATGTCGTCGAGTGCTGTGACCAGCATGGCGGTCGCCTCGTTGCGTTCCAGCACATTGAGCAAACGCTCAATCTTGTCATTGGCCTCTTCGCCCGCATATTGCACATCGTGCACAAAGGCAGGTTCGCTGGGCCTTTCAGGGCGATTGGTCCAGATGACGTCGGCAGGATAAAACTCGGTGGCGAGCATGAAGCCGTTCTCGCCGCAAAAACGCTCCAACAGGTTAGCCTCCTGGGCGCTATACAACCGTCCGTCGATGGCGATGACCGCGTCTTCCTCAAGGTTGTCGCGCAACCACTCGTGGATAGTGGGGTCGTTACCCATGTTCTCTTTCATCATCACGAAACCACTGTCAGCCAGCTCGATGTTGGCTTGCAGGAAATAGCGGGAGTCGGTCCACAGGGCAGCTTGATCGAGGGTCACAACGGCCGTGCCATTGCTGCCGGTGAAACCGCTGACCCAGTCGCGGAATTTCCAGTGGTCACAGATGTATTCACTCTGGTGGGGATCGGTGCCGGGAATAATCACCGCATCGACATTCAGGCGACGCATCTCATCGCGCAGTGCCTCAAGATGAGGATAAGTCTCTTTACTCATAAATCGTTATCTATTGTTTTGTTCGTTCTTGGATTACTGACCTGCAAAGTTACAATTTTCTCTCATAAGAAATTGCAACACGAGGAATTTTTCATGCGAGTAAGGAGTGATAAAGAAAAATGTAGAAAAATTTTCTACAGTGAAGGGTTTGGTGATTCAGGAAGAAAAGTGTATTTTTGCAACGTTGAAAAAGCTGATACAAGCATCACATGAGTTTTTGAAGGAAACATATTGGAATAGTATGAAAGACGATGTTGCAACAATGTCGAAAGATATGGTCGTAACGTATTGAAAATCTTATCGCTGGAACAAAGTGTAGTAGGGTGAACTATGTCCTTACGGATCATCCGCCTCTGATGCTAAAAGGCATCAGAGGGAGGGGGAGAGGTAAGACCTCTAGATAACCCACTGGGCTCCCACACTCAAGTGTAACCTAAAGGGTCGCTACAAGGGAGCCGTTGCGGCTGATGTTTGTACTGCTATGCCAATACACATCGGTAAAGAAATTGAAGCTGAGCTGCGCCGTCAAGGGCGTGGCGTGATGTGGTTTGCCCGTCGCCTCCACTGTGACCGTACTAATGTGTATAACATCTTCAAGCGCGAGGGAATCGACACGATACTGCTGCAGCGCATCAGTGACGTGTTAGGGCGTAACTTCTTTCTGCTCTATTGCCAGGAAGATTTTGGGTGTGTGGAAAAAGTTTCAACGGATGTGTAGTACTATATGCAATACTCCAGTATAACCCATGATTATGATAAGCAGTAATTTTGCATTTGCCAATTGAAACGGATCCATATCGGCTCAATGGCGTTAGCGTCTATCATTGTTCATACGACTATAATATAGAAGAAAATGAGTACAAGAAGAGGTGAAATGAACTGTTGGCAATATCCTCGTGAGCCGCCTGTGCAATCTTGACATCGCTGCATATTTCGAGTTTTTTATGATTTTATGTTTATTATACCCTAGCTAAGTATAGATGGGGCCCGGGGCCGCGAGATTTAGAAAAGAGAATCAACACAACGTCGCTCCGGCAAATGCAAGAGCCCCCCTCTTGTCCGATTGACCTATGGAGGGGGGCATTTTTTGATTAAAGAAGGCTCGCCATTAAGGGCGGTTACAGGGAAATGCCAATACACATCGGTAAAGAAATAAAGGCGGAGTTGGAGCGTCAGGAGCGTGGAGTGACATGGCTCGCTGACAAATTACATTGCGACCGCACCAATGTGTATAACATCTTCAAGCGCGAGGGAATAGATACCCGCCTGCTCGAGCGTATCAGCGTCATCCTTCACCGCAATTTCTTCGCCTTGTATTGCCAGGAAGAGAGCATCAAAGATGAAAATATTTCTACAGATGTGTAGAATAATGCACAACACACAAAGCCTATAGGTTTTGGCTTTAATTAATACTTTTGCGATTAGTTGCTATCTCAGTCATTCTGACTGGTGCTATCACGACAGCTGAACTGTTTATTAATTAAAAACTAAATACTTATGAAGAAGTTATTATTATCAATTGTGCTTATTTTGTTGTCAAGTTTGAGTGCGAGTGCTATCTATTTTGACGATGATGGCATTCAGCAGGGGTATCGTGGTTTTGCCGATTTCTCTTATACGTTGGGTGTGGGAGACTGGGGCAAAAATCATGACCGCATTGGAATCATGACATCACATGGCTATCAGATTGCACCGCAATTCTTTGCCGGTGTAGGTGTGGGCTTCAATTACTATTTCAATGGGCACGATGAGTTGTGCAGCCTTCCTGTTTTCGCTCATTTCCGCAGTGATATCCTCGATGAGGAGATTACGCCCTACATCGACCTTAGGGTGGGTTACTCACTGATTGATGTCAAGGGAGTGTATATCAATCCTTCGGTCGGTTGCAGGTTTGAACTTACAGATGACATCGGTCTCAACGTTGGCGTTGGATACACGATGCAACAGGCAGAGTATATTTTTTATTATGGCAGTGAAAAGAAGAACTGTGGCGGTATTGACTTTAGGGTAGGTATCGATTTTTAAATGATAGATTCAAGGAGATTGGTATAATGAAAAGGAAGGTATTAAAACTGATAATTGCTGGCACACTAACAATGTTATTTGCGTGCGTCTCACCCACTCGTCTTAATTTCTCGTGCGATGATCCCACTGTCGAGATTTATATTGATGGAGAGTATGCCGGTAAGGCATTGGTGAGTTATGTGTTTCCCAACTCAAAGCAAGATGTAGTGGTGAGTTGCTATGAAGACGGCAAGGAAGTGTATCACCGCACCTTCAGCAAGGAAGGTCGAGTCAATAATGAGTTAATCGACTTGCAGATCGAGAGGAATCTGCAGTATTCATCAGGTGGTAGAAAAGCAAAGACTAACTAATTAAAATTGAAAATAGACATGAAAAAGAGAGTATTATTGACCATGTTACTAGTGCTGTGCACCGTTGTCTGTGCATCGGCATTTGGAAAGACTAAGATCGTCAAGATCTCGGTGGAACCACGTGAGGCAGCGATCTATGTGGATAACACTTTTGTGGGAAACGGCTATGGTGAGTTTCCTTGTCCCAAGAAGAAAAATTCAGTAGCTGTTATCCGCGTTGAGTGTGATGGCTATCTTACTATCAACACCAAATTCTATGGTGGAGATAAGCGCGAGAGTTTACATCTAGTGATGCAGCCCGACGGTTTTATCAACGGAACCGAACCATCGGGTGCGGTAAACAAGTTCTTCACGATAGAAGTTGATAAGAAGTTCTTTACCAAAAAAACTGACGGAACTTACGACACCAAGGCCGCTTGGAAGTTGCTGCACCAGGTCTTGCTGAATTATTTTGATGAAATCGAGACCACTGATTTTTATAGCGGTTATGTGCAGACCCCGTGGCACTACACTGATTTCACAATGAGTGATAAACAGTTGCGCAATCGAGTTATTATCAGGGATGTCTCTAATCCCGAGCTGGTGGCATTTCAAATCAAGGTGTTGAGCGAGGTGGCCGCTACTAAACTGGGTAAACACGGCGAGTTTGTCGAGATTGATCGCATCCCTAGGGAACTGGCTCCCCTTATCCAAGAGCTGCAGACTCGAGTAGGTAAATTGTATAGTTTTTAATCCAAGATAATCGGTCAGATGAATAAAAAGATTTTATTTAATGTATTTTTGATGGCTGCATTAGCACTTGTTGCCAGGGCCAATGTGATTGTTGATGATTTTAGCGCCAATATTTACAGCTGGAATGAAGGTGAGATAGACGGAGATATCGGCGCCATCGCTATTATCAATGGTCAGCTGGACATCAAGTCAAAGCACGATGAAGTCGCTCTTAAGACCCACTGTTATGCCCCAATAAATGTCGAAAAAGACTTCAGGATTACGGCTCATGTTGTAATTGATAAGCTCAAGGACGACAAGCAGGTGGGACTCATCTTTAACTATCGTGATGACGGTAACTTCTATTGCTTCGCATTCAATGAGTATGCTGTTAGCTTCAGGCGCTATGAGAATAACGTTGAAGTGGGGAGCTATCATCAAGGTATCAAGTGGAAAAAGAAGAAAAATCTTGAGCAGGACTGGACTCTGGTCAAGGAAGCCGATGAGTTGGCTTTTTGGGTCGATGGTCAGGAAATTATCCGCATCAGGTATATGCCTCTAGCCTATTGTGGCGTTGGCTTTTACACCATCAGCAAACAGAGGCTTATTGTGGACAAAATAGAATATGAACAATAACTTGTCCGCCACGTTTAGATAAATAGAAAAACGGGTCGATGCTTACCAGCTATCGGCCCGTTTTTTTCGATGGAATCAGGGTATTTACTCGAAGATGGGGGTGCCGATGCAGGCGTTGGGTGCCTGGATGTGGAGCATGGCGCACACGGTGGCGGCGATGTCGGTCATGTGGGTGAGGCGTGAGGTCTCACCAGGGGTGATGTGCCATCCCATAAAGATGAGCGGGATATGGGAGTCGCTCTGGCTCCAGGTGCCGTGGTTGGAGCCGGCCCATTCGGTTTTTCCGGCATAGACTCCTGTGCGGGGTACAATGTATATCTCGCCGCTGCGACCGGGGAAATAGCCCAGCTTGATGCGTTCCTTGAGGATTGTAGGGATAGGATAAGAATCGAGGTGGGCAACGTCGAGGGCCCACTGGATTTCCTCGGGCACCTCCAGCGCAGCACATGCGGCACTCATCACTTGGTCATAGTCAAGTCTATTGGCTTTGATGACCTCGTGGTTGAGGTAGAAAGTGTACTCCATCTCGGCTTTGAGCAGGCTGTCGACGCCAAACTGTTGTTTGAGCAGTTTATTGGCCTCGATGAGAGCGTCGGGGTTGTGCCAGCAGCCGCTGGGCAATCCGTGGTCGGTCATTGTGGGATAGCTCCATGTGCCGCCGTGGTCGGCGCTAAGGAACAGTAGGTAGTTGTCGCGCCCGATGCGTTGGTCGAGTACCTCGATGAAATGGGCCAGTTCCTTGTCCAGCTGCCAGTAAATGGAGTCCACCTTGGGCGAGTGCACACCATAAGAGTGGGCACACATATCGGTGTTGGAAACGCTGATGGTGAGCATGTCGGTTACCTCACCCTGGCCCAAATTCTCGTTCATGAGCGCCTGCTCGGCGAGGGCAAAAGTTAATGTGGTGCCAGTGGGCAGGTTATAGATGTCGCTGGCTAACTCGTTGCGATGGCCCTTGTTGAAATCGGCAACCCATTTGGGGAGTTTATTCATATAATAGGTGCTGGTGACGAATGACTTGCTGCTACCGTCATACCAATAGGCGCCGACGGGATGATGGCCCGCTGGAAGGACGGCAGCGCGGTCCTTGAGGGCAACACCCACGGTACGGCTCTTGAAGTTGGTGGCCAGTTGCAGTTGGTCGGCAATGGTGGTGGTGATGAGGTTGCGCGGTGATTTGCCGCGGGTCTTCTCATTACCGCCCACACCGCGCTCAGTATCGTCTTGGACGCTTGTCACGTTCTTGCCGTTAAGCATGAAATTGTTGCCGGCGATGCCATGAAAGGCGGGTGTGGTGCCCGTGTAGATGCAGGAGTGTCCTATAGCGGTCACGGTGGGCACATAATCGATGATGGTGTTGTTGCAGGAGTAGCCATCGTTGAGTAGCGTTTTGAAACCGCCCTCGCCCCAAGTGTAGGTGTGAAGATAGTCCCACCTCATTTGGTCGACAACAATACCCACAACCAATTTGGGCCTCTCCACTTGGCTGCTGGCGCATAGCGCCACAACAGCCATCATAACAACCAATAATCTCTCCATTCTCTCCATATCCTAAATTGTTAAAATACAATGCTTTATCTAATTATTATAAAAGGAAAACAATAAGTACAATAAATACAATATTAATTTCTGTATTTATGGACAATTCGTCCATCAACAGTGAGGATATCGCGTTTCTCCTCATCATAAAAATATCTCTCCACTAAAGCTTTTTTTCCAGAGAAATTCACAATAATTCCGCTAGGACATTTAAGGAGCCTCATATAGTTAAATAGTTGAGCTCTCATATCTCCATTCAAATCATCAACAGATTTGCACTCGATGATAATGCTTTCTTTACATAAAAAGTCAATGCGGTAAATGGCATCCATCATCTTTCCGTGGTAAGAAGGGTGAATGGTTAATTCCTTTTTGAATGGAATTGATTGCTCTTCTAGTTGAAGCTTTAGTCCTTCTTGATAGCAAAACTCATTTAGCCCAGGCCCTAATTCACTGTGCACTTCATATATGGCACCCACGACATCAAAGACGTGCTCCTTTAACTTTTCTAGGTCAATCATTATCAATGATTTGTATTTATTGTATTTATTGTTTTCTTATTAGTTTATGATTTGATGATTGTAATAGTTGTATAATCGAGGGGGTTAGAGGTGGCGGGTGGTGCCGCGGACGACGAGGCGGGTCTTGACGATGCGTTTTTCGGCGTGGTCATGCGGTAGGGTACCCTCTACAAGTCCGATGAGGACATCGGCCGCCTCTTTTCCGACCTGGGTGCCGCGTTGCTCTACTGTCGTGAGCATAGGATCGCAAACGGTGGCGCGGAAGCCGTTAGTGAAGCCACAGATGCTCACCTCATCAGGGACGACATAGCCCAACCGTTTCACCACCGCAAGGATGCCGATTGCGGTCTCGTCGTTGACGGCAAAGAAAGCATCAGGACGGTCATCCATTTGCATCATCGCGGGCGTAATGCGTTCGGCATCAGCGCGGTTGTCACATATGCGCACGAGCGACTCGTCGAGTGTGAGGCCGTGCTTATACAACGCGTCACGGTAGCCGTTGAAGCGGTTCTTGCCGATTTGGAGGTTCATGGATGTGCCATAGAAGGCGATGCGCTTGCAGCCAGTGGTGATGAGGTGGGAGACCGCATTGAACGTTCCCATATAGTCATCGACGACGACGCGGCTGGCGTTGAGTGCGGGGCAGATGCGGTCATAGAAGACCAGTGGCACGCCCGACGCCGTGAGGTGCTCAAAGTGGTCATAGCGCTCGGTGTCCTTGGCCTGGGAGACAATGATGCCGCAGACCTTGTTCTTGAGCATCGACTCACAGATTTGTACCTCACGCTCATAGCTCTCGTTGCTTTTTGCCACGATGATATGGTAGCCACGCGCCGAGGCCTCGGCCTCGATGCCATCAAGAATTGACGAGAAATAGTAGTGTACCAGTTCGGGTACAATCACGCCAATGGCGCGTGACGGGTTGCGACGGCTGTGCCTTAACTGCTCGGCAATGACGTTAGGGAAGTAATTGTGCTCACGGGCATATTGCTGGATAGCCTGCCTGCGTTCTTTGGAAATACTCGGACTATCGCTTAAAGCTCTTGACACAGTGGCAACCGATACGCCCAATTCCCGGGCGATATCCTTCATCGTCATGTGTTGGTTATGATTCATACTGTTTGCTACATGAGATGGTTATTAATTAAGTGCGAAATTATAACAAAAAAACGGATTGCGCAAACGATTGCATTTAATTAATTATAAAATTAACATTATAAAAAAAGAAAAGATTACTAAAAATATTTATTTTTGCCCTGTTTTAATTGCCTTAAAACGGCCATTTAGAACCATGCGGCCAAGTGCGGTCATCAACAAATGATATTAATTGTTTGATTTAAATACTTAATTATCAACATAATATTAACTTTAAAAATTAAAAGATGAAGCAGGTAAACTTCAGAATTCCTTTTAGGATTCTTACCCTTGTGATGGGACTGTTCCTGTCACTGGGAGCCTATGCACAGATTACTGTGAATGGCTTAGTGAAGGATGCAACTGACGAGCCTGTCATCGGCGCGAGTGTTCGTGTCGTTGGCACCCAGCAGGGTACTGTGACCGACTTTGACGGTCTGTTCACCCTCGAGGGCGTGCCCCAGGGCGCCAAGCTCCTGATCACTTCTGTAGGCTACGAGGACCACGAGGTCACCGCAGCTAGTGACTTAGTTATCACCTTGGCCGAGAGCACCCAGATGCTTGAAAATCTGGTGGTCATCGGTTATGGTGTAGTAAAGAAAAACGACTTGACTGGTTCGGTAACGGCACTTAAGCCCGATGCCAAGAACAAGGGTGTCGTTGTCAGCGCTCAGGACATGCTCGGCGGTAAGGTAGCCGGTGTGAGCGTGACCAGCAACAGTGGTGAGCCTGGTGGCGGTGCAACCATCCGCGTGCGTGGTGGTTCGTCACTGAACGCCAGCAACAACCCCCTCATCGTTATCGATGGTATCGCCATGGATAACAACGGCGTGAGCGGTCTGTCCAACTCCCTGTCACTGGTTAACCCCCAGGACATCGAGAGCTTCAACGTGTTGAAGGACGCTTCGGCCACTGCTATCTATGGTAGCCGTGGTTCTAACGGTGTCATCATCATCACCACCAAGAAGGGTCGCCGTGGCCAGAGCCCCAGCGTATCCTACAATGGTAGTGTGACCTGGAGTATGAAGAAGAAGACCATCGACGTGATGGACGGTGACGAGTATCGCGCATTTGTGAAGGAGATCTTCGCTGGTAACACCCGTGAGGAGAACGCCCTGTCGCTGCTCGGCAACGCTAACACCGACTGGCAGAACGAGATCTACCGCACGGCCCTCAGTCATGACCACAACCTGACGGTTGCTGGTTCGCTGGGCACTTTCTTGCCCTACCGTGTATCGGCAGGTTACACCGATCAGGAAGGTATCTTGAAGACTTCAGACTTCAAGCGCTACACCGTTGCTTTGAACTTGAACCCCTCGTTGTTTGACGATCATCTGACCTTCAACCTGAACGGAAAGATGGCTTGGACCAAGTCACGTTGGGCCGACACCGGTGCTGTGGGTAATGCCGTTCGCATGGACCCGACCCAGCCCATCTACAGCAATGACCCGAAGCATGCGGGCGTGGGTGGCTACTTTGACTGGATGCAGGTGAATGGTTCTGATGATGCTTGGCCCTACACCAAGAACACCAACGCTCCTTACAACCCCGTGGCTATGCTCGACAACCATGACAACAGTGGTAAGACCCACTCGTTCATCGGCAGTGCTGACATCGATTACAAGATCCACGGTTTTGAGGACTTGAGGCTCCACCTCACCTTGGGTGGTGACTTCACTAGTGGTCATGGCCACAACATCAGTGCCAACATCTCCAATACCTCGAACTACTGGGGTAACACCAGCTACTATCGTCAGACCAAGGAGAACTTGCAGTTGAGTACCTATGCTCAGTACTACAAGGACTTCAACGATAAGCATCACTTTGATATCATGGCTGGTTACGAGTGGTCACACAACTGGCGCAAGGAGTATAACGAGTCATGGGGTACTTATCCTGCAAACTCTGCTCTCGTCTTCATCGAAGCCGACAGGGGCGTTCCTGGTGCACTTAATGTGACTCCTGGTGAGTGGGTTCCTGGTGCCACTTACAATGTGGGCGACAGCAAGGCTGGCGCTATCCGTGGCGAGGCTGCTTATTACCAGCAGAATGGTTTGGGTTACCGCACCGAGAACTATCTGGTATCGTTCTTTGGTCGTATGAACTACACCTATGCTGACCGCTACTTGTTCACCTTCACCATCCGTGATGATGGTTCATCACGCTTCAAGAAGCACTGGGCATTGTTCCCCTCTGCAGCATTTGCATGGAAGATCAAAGAAGAGGCTTTCATGAACGAGAGCGCCTTCAGCGACCTCAAGTTGCGTCTCGGTTGGGGTAAGACCGGTCAGCAGGAAGGCATTGGCGACTATAACTACTTTGCCACCTACGTAATGAGCAACGGTAGTGCAGGTTCATTCTATGACATTACCGGTGACGGCTCCAAGGCTAAGCCCAACGTTTACAATCCCGACCTCACTTGGGAGACCACCACAACGACCAACATCGGTTTGGACTGGGGTATCATGAACCAGCGCCTGAGCGGTAGCATCGACTGGTACTATCGCAAGACCACCGACCTATTGAACTGGGCCACCTTCTCGGCCATGACCAACTTCCGCAACGCGTTCTACAAGAACATCGGTTCGTTGCGTAACACTGGTATCGAGTTCTCGTTGAACTGGAAGGCCATCTCGACGACCGACCTGTTGTGGACCATCGACTATAACTTGACCTACAACAGCAACAAGGTTACTGAGCTCATCAGCGAGGATCCCAGCTACTTTGTAACCACTGGTAGCATCGGTATCAATGGTCCTGCCCAGGCACACGTTGTGGGTTATCCCTCTAACAGCTTCTATGTATACCAGCAGGTATATGACCAGGCAGGTAAGCCCATCGAGGGCCAGGTGGTTGACCGCAATGGTGACGGTATGATCAGCGAGTCTGACAAGTACCTCTACAAGTCACCTTGGGCTCCCGTGACCATGGGCCTGGCTTCACGCCTGGATTGGAAGAACTGGGACTTCGGCTTCAGCCTGCGTGCCAGCATTGGCAACTACATGTTCAACAACGTGATGCAGGGCTATCACAACGTGAGTCCCGCCGCAGTGTTTGAGGAGGTTTCAGGTTTCTATCTGAACAACCGTCCCCGCAAGTCGGTCGAGATGGGTTGGCAGACCTATGACAACGAGACCATCTTCAGCGACTATTGGGTACAGAACGCTTCGTTCCTGAAGTGTGACAACATCACCCTGGGTTACAGCTTCAACAACCTGTTCAAGCATGGCAACTACCACGGTGTTGGTGGCCGTCTCTATGGTACGGTGAGCAACGTGTTCTGCATTACCAAGTATGATGGCATTGATCCTGAGGTCTTCGGTGGTATCGGTGGCGACATTTTCCCGCGTCCCATCTCATTCATCCTAGGTCTGAGCCTGAACTTCTAATTATCGACACATTTAATCTATATTGGAACTATGAATAAGTTTTTCAAATATATACAATTTGCTGCTGTGGCTCTGTTGATTGCGGGCGGATTCACGTCATGTGTCAACGACCTGGATGTGGAGCCTATCGATCCTGCATTGCAGAGCGATGTCACTCCCGAGCAGTTGTTCAACAAGTGCTATTCGGTGTTTGCCACCTCGGGTAACAACGGTGGTGACGACAACGTTGACGTTGACGGTCTGGACGGAGGTTTCCAGCACAAGTACCGTCAGATGTGGAACTCTAACGAGTTGACCACCGACGAGGCCATCTGCGGTTGGGGTGATGAGGGTATTGCATCCTATTGCCACAATTCCTATGATGCTAGCCACCCGATGCTGCGCGGTTACTACTATGGCCTTTGTATCGGCATTACCTTCTGTAACCACTATCTGGACGTGTTCCCCGACTATGATGCTACGATGACTGCTGAGGTTCGCTTCCTGCGCGCCTTCCAGTTCTACCTGTTGACCGATGCATTCGGCAACATCCCCTTCACCACTACCATCTCGGGCGAGAATCCTGAGCAGTACACCCGTGCTCAGGTGTGTGAGTTCATCGAGAGCGAGCTTAAGGCTATCGTTGGTGAGAATGACGCCGACAATGCCTATGTCCTGAATGATCCTAGGCCCAAGAAATATGGTGAGACCGGTTATGGCCGCATCGACAAGGCTGCTGCCTGGATGCTGCTGTCACGTCTGTACCTGAACAGCGAGGTTTACACTGGTACTCCCCGCTGGCAAGAGGCTGCCAATTATGCCAAGAAGGTGATGGATTCTGGTTACAAGCTGCACACCGAGGGCTATGCTGCCGAGGGTAAAGATGGCGTTTACCGCGAGTTCACCGCTTACCAGATGCTGTTCATGGGTGACAACGGTACGACCGACGCCGCCTATGAGGCTGTCTTCCCCGTCATCCAAGACGGTTTGCGCACCACCTCGTGGGGGGGCACCAACTTCCTGATTTGCTCGACCGTTGACGCCGATGTTCATCCTTATCCCTATGATGAGACTGAGGTGAACGGCCTGTACAACAACAGCACTTGGGGTGGTAATCGTGCCCGTCCCGAGTTGATCCGTTTGTTCTTCCCCAACGATGACGCTCCGTCAGAGCACGCCTATGCCGTGGCTATGGCCGCTGGTGATGACCGTGCCCTGTTTGAGACCGAGGGCCGCTTCCTGAACGTGGAGGATGAGTCTAACTTCAAGTATGGTTATGCCGCTGCCAAGTTCAACAACTTCAAGTGTGATGGATCAAAGGGTAGTGACAACACGTTTGCCGACTCACACCTGTTCTACATGCGTGTGGCTGAGGCTTACCTGAACTATGCTGAGGCACTCACCCGCATGAATGGTGGCACCGCACCTGCTGAAGCTGTTGCAGCCATCAACGCCATCCGTGGCCGTGCACACGCCACGCAGCGCACGTCTTACACCATCAACCAGATCCTGGACGAGTGGGGCCGTGAGTTCTACTTCGAGGGCCGTCGTCGTGTCGACCTGATCCGCTTTGGCAAGTTTGGTGGCACCACCGACTACAAGTGGCAATGGAAGGGCGGTTCCTATGCTGGCCGTGACTTTGAGGCCTTCCGCAATGTGTTCGCCATCCCCACCGATGACCTGATTGCTAACTCCAAGCTGCAACAGAATCCCGGTTATTGATGCTACAGTAATGTCTAACATTTAATAATGACAATAAGAAAATGAAAAAGATATTTTTATCATCACTGATGCTGCTGAGCATGGCACTCGTGTTCACGGCATGCGAGGATGACCGCGATTCTAACCCCACGCTGGTGCAGCCTACCACATTCACGCTCAACAACCCCGTGAACACGCTGGTTGACCTGGCTGAGTCTGTTGGTATCCCCTTTGCTTGGTCACAGCCCGATTATGGTGGCTGGCCCGCAGCGGTAGAGTATCAGCTCGAGGTTTCTCCCTACAGCGACAGATGGAGTGTATCCACTGATGAGGCCGCTCTCGACGAGACTGGCGCCACCATCGCCGACTATGCTATCCTGCCCACGGTGTATGGATCGTGCTCGGGTAATATGTCGGCCGTTGAATTGGCCAAGGCCCTGATCAACATTTGCCATTGGGGCGAGGGTGAAGTTCCCGAGAAGCAGACTGTTTATGTTCGTTGTAAGGCTTCCACTCCCGGTGCCGAGACCATCGTCTCTAACGTGGTTTCCCTGGAGGTAAATCCTTACTACATCGAGCTCGCCGACGCTCCCATCGAGATCTGGTACCTCGTTGGTAACGAGATCGGTTCTGCTAGCTGGGACAACAGCGCTGGTGGCGTTGCTACCGGTGGCTTGATCCCGATGTATCCCATCATGGGCAATGAGTATGACGCACGCACCGGCCAGGGTGAGATCCAGTACATTGGCTACTTCCACGCCGACCAGGGCTTCAAGCTCATTAAGGTGCCCGGCAGCTGGGATGACCAGTGGGGTATGGGCAGCGATGGCGCTCCCGTGAAGAATGATGGCGGTAGCAGTGACTTTAAGCTTGAGGCTGACGGTTACTACCGCATCACGCTCAACACCGCTACCGATGAGCTCCTTATCGAGCCCTATGACGGTGCTGTTGGTGTTTACACCATGATTGCTATGCCTGGTGCATATCAGGATTGGAACACTGGCGAGAACGTGATGAACGCCATGAGCACCGCCGTCGAGAACCATGACTGGTACTTGATGAGAGTGACCTATGACGACACAGAGCTCAAGTTCGCAGCCGACAATGCTTGGGATGTGAACTGGGGTGCAACAGACTTCCCCTATGGCGTTGGTACTAATGGAGGTCCCAACATTCCCGTCAGGGCCGGTACCTACAATGTGTTCTTCAACGATATCCTTGGTATCTACAACTTTGTTGCGGTAGAGTAATTATCAACCATTCGACCGGGCGGGCTAGAACCCGCAGGCAATAGCCCGCCCTATTAGATATAACAACGACAAACAGTTATTATGAAGAAGTTTTTATATATTGCCGCAATGACCATGTTGCTGGCAAGTTGTACCGAGGATTTCAAGGACTGGGCTAACCCCCAGAGTAATCCTCAGGGCGAAGCTGTGACATTTGGCACGGGCTCGGTGGCTCCTGTTGATGTGATTGACTTCACTCAATTGCCCGCTGACATTGAGATGGTCAAGGTGTGTGACATCACCGCTCCCGCTTCCAATGACACGACCTACAAACCCGAGTATATCATCTACTTGAATGACCAACCCTTCGTGCTGAACATGGATGGCACTATGGATGCCAAAGAGTTGCAGTTGTTCGTGGTTCAGCAGTTTGGCCAGGCACCCGAGGTGCGTGAGCTCACTGCCCGCGTGAAGAGCGTGATGTCAAACGGCACCACCGCTACTACCATTATGAGCGGCGAGTTCCCCGTGAAGGTGATTCCCAATGCTCCTAAGATCTCGAGCGCTTACTACTATGTGGGCACCAGCAATGGCTGGACTCCCTGTGATGAGACTTACAAGTTGGATAACGGCGGCGGCGACGTTTACGCTAACCCCGTGTTCACCGTTGTAGTTCCCGCCACTGGTGAGGATAACTGGTTCAAGATCTATTCTCAGGAAACCATGGACCTTGGTGTTGATGGTTTCTGGGGTGGTGACTTCATCGGTTATGCCGTGAACGGTGAGAACGAGTTGACGGGTAACTTTGTTGAGGGTGCCAACGACCAGGTGGCCTTCGCCTTCATGATTCCCGCCAGCATTCGTGCCGACAAGTATCGTCTGACCTTCGACATGATGAACCGTACGTTTGAGTTCGAGCCCATCAAGGAACTGGGTACTCCCGACCTGTGGTATCTCGTTGGCTCATGCATCGGTGACGGTTCGTGGGGCAATGCTGCCGACGCCCTTGGCACGGCACTCATTCCCATGTATCCCGCATCGGACAATTACTCGATCCTGTCTTACATTGGCTACTTCCCCGCTGGCCAGGGCTTCAAGCTCATCCACACCCCGGGCAACTGGGATGAGCAGTGGGGTATGGGCGATGGTGCCCTCGTCAAGAATGACGGTGGCAGCAGCGACATTAAGATGGACGAGGACGGTTACTATGAGATCGTCTATGACATGGAGTATGACGTTGTGACCATCACCAAGTACACTGGTGCTGTTGGTGTATTCAACATCATGGGTATGCCTGGTGACTATCAGGATTGGAACCCCGGTGGCACACTCATGTCGCGCATGAGCAGCGTGGTTGAGAACCACGACTGGATCATCAAGGGTGCGACCTATGCTACCGATACCGAGCTGAAGTTTGCTGCCGATGCAGGCTGGAACAATAACTGGGGCTCATCAACGTTCCCCGTGGGTGCTGGTGTGAACAACGGTCCTAACATTCCCGTTGCTGCAGGCACCTACAACGTGATCTTCAACGACATTTTGGGCAGGTACTATTTCATTGCTCAGTAATGCCTATCGATTGAACATAAGACGACTGGTTGCTGCCCACCGATTGGCGGACGGCAATCAGTCGTTTTTTTCAAAATTGGAAAGTTTCACATTATTATATTAGTTATTAACCAATTTATTTAATTAAGGTATGAAAAAATTCTTTACTCTTTTTGCAATGGTTGTAATGTTCGCCTTCTCATCCCAGGCGGCTTACTACATCGTGGGAAACGATCCCTTTGGAAACTGGGATCCGGGAAACGGTGTCGAGATGACCGACAATGGTAACGGTACTTACAGCTATAGTGCTACCATCAACGGTTCTGTTTGGTTTGTGTTTGCCAGTGGCCTTGACTCAAACTGGGACGTGTTCAATGCTAACTATCGCTATGGCCCCTCGGGCAGCGATGTTGAGGTTGGTGTTGACCAGTGGGTATCTACCCCTCAGGGTGGTGACAAGTCCTACAAGTTCACCGGTACCGGTAGCGTGTATGTATTTACTTTCAACCCCGCTATCCTTAAGTTCAAGATTGAGGGTCATCAGGATCCCATCATCATCGACACCTATACCGTAGCAGGTACTCCCGCATCGGTATTTGGTACCGAGTGGGATCCCAGCAATGCTGACAATGACATGGTTAAGTTGGCCGATGGCACCTTCGCACTGACCAAGTATGGCTGCCAGCTTGCAGGAAATGAATTGGCATTCAAGGTGGTTGGTAACCGCGACTGGGGTAATGCATGGCCCAACGACAACGTAGTTGTTGAGGTTGAAGAGGCTGGCCTCTATGATGTGACCTTCACCTTCAATCCCGAGGGCAACGAGGTTGGTTACAGCTATGTGAAGAGCGGCAGCTTCGACCCCCGCACCGGTGAGTTGTATGTACTGGGTGAGGCTAACGGCAACGGTTGGGCTCCCAACGTGGGCGTGCCCATGGAGACTGAGGACGAGAACGTCTTCACCGCAACCATCACTACCGATGGCGCTAACATCGACGAGGCCGACGGTATTGGCTACAGCTACTTTGCTTTCACCTCCAAGCTTGCTGAGAACGCCGACGATTGGTCAGGCATCGCAGCTTATCGCCTGGGTGCTCTTGAGAACGACTACCTCCTGAGTGAGGATCAGTTCGGCATCGAAATTGGTCTGGCTCCCTTCGGTCAGCAGAACAGCTTTAAGATTCCCGCCGGTACCTATAACCTGGAGGTGAATCTTGAGGCTAACACGCTGGTTGTGACCAAGGATAATGGTGGCGTTGATGAGCTGAGCAACGACGTTAAGAAGATTGCTTCTAGCGTTCGCTACTACAACATCATGGGCCAGGAGGTGAACGAGATCAATGGTCTCACCCTCATTGTGACCACCTACACCGACGGTAGCCGCAGCGCTGCAAAGGTGATCAAGTAATGAAAATTACTCTTGCTGAAATCAGCAGATGAATCAAGGCGGTTCCCATACTCTTGGGAGCCGCCTTTTTAATTGCTCTACCAGGTTATCATGTAGTTGTAAGCGATTACACGTAATTATTCTATGCATTATGGCGGTAGCGCTGTTGACGCTGAGGATATATGGCTAAATTTGCATAAATTAGGTAGCGATTCAACAAAATCAACTTTTTTTTTGCTTTTGTGCTTGACTTGCACTAATTTTGTGAGGAAAATAACCACTAAAATATACTGACTATGAAAAAGATTGTTACTAGTGCACTTGTAGTGATGTTGCCATTGCTGATGCTGGCTCAAGGCTGGCCTTCACGCTATGATGGCGTGATGTTGCAAGGCTTTTATTGGAATTCCTATTCCGATTCCCGTTGGACCAAACTCGAATCACAAGCCGATGAGCTGGCCGAGTTTTTCAAGCTCGTGTGGATTCCCCAGAGCGCCAACACTGGTGGCGGAACGTCAATGGGCTATGATGACCTGTACTGGTTCACCGACTATAACAGCTCGTTTGGCAATGAGTCACAGCTGCGCTCAATGATCAACACCTTCAAGAATAAGAACATCGGTACCATCGCCGATGTGGTGGTCAATCACCGCAAGACTATCAACGACTGGGTGACCTTCCCCACCGAGGTGTATAAAGGGGTGACCTACAAAATGCTTTCTACCGATATCTGCAAGAACGATGACGGCGGAGCCACGCTGAACTGGGCCAACCAGAACGGCAAGTCGCTGAGCAACAATAACGACACCGGTGAGGACTGGGGCGGCATGCGTGACTTGGACCATAAGAGCACTAATGTGCAGAACATCGTTAAAGCCTACTTGAGAATGTTGCTCGACGACCTGGGTTACACGGGTTTCCGTTATGATATGACTAAGGGTTATGCCGCTTCTTTTACTGGTATGTATAATTCTGATGTCAATGCACAATACTCGGTAGGCGAGTTCTGGGATGGCAATCAGACGACAGTGAAAAACTGGATCGACGGCACTAAGGTGGATGGCGTTGTGCAAAGTGCCGCCTTTGACTTCCCCTTCCGTTACGTCATCCGCGATGCGGCTAACAACAACCGATGGACTAACCTGGGCACCAGTGCCAATAAGGGCCTGTGCAGGGAAACGAACTATTGCCGCTATGCGGTTACCTTTATCGAGAACCACGATACCGAATACCGCGATGCCGGTAATCAGCAAGACCCCATCCGCAACAACGTGGAGGCCGCTAACGCTTACCTGCTCTCGATGCCCGGCACACCCTGTGTGTTCCTCAAGCACTGGATTGAATATAAGGAGCCCATTAAGCAGATGATTTATGCCCGCCAACTGGCCGGTATCCACAACCAGAGCACCAGCTTCAACCAGGCCAATAATGCATCGAGCAACTACTATGTGCAACGTACCGTGGGTACCCGTGGCACGCTGATGGCCGCTATGGGTAGCACCGCCTATGAAATCCCTGCCACCTATGTTGTGGTGCTTAGCGGCACCAATTATCGTCTGGCCTTGAGCAAGAACACCGAGACGGCTTGGGCCAGCGTTCCCAGTGGCGAGTATAACGAGGCATTTGACGTGAAACTTACTGCCGTGAGCCAGACCGATGGCGCCCGCCTGGTCTATACCCTTGATGGCAGCGAGCCCACCGCTAGCAATGGTACCAAGGTCAACGATGGTGCCACTATCAATATTAACGGCACCAGGACCCTCAAGGTGGGTCTGCTTATCAACGGCGCCGTGAGTGGAGTGATTACCCGCAACTATATCATCGACACCAGCGTGTTTGAGCCCTATGAGATTACTGTATACCTCAAGGATCCCACCGTGGCTCCCAACAACTGGTCGGTAGTGAACTTCTACACCTGGGATTCGCCTACCAACAGGCAGTTCAACGGTAATTGGCCAGGCCAGAGCATCACCGATTACAAGACGGTAAATGGCGTGAAGTTCTACTACTGCAAGTACATGATTACGGGCAAGGACTATTGCATGAACTTTGTGTTTAATCAAGGCCCTAGCAACATGCAGACGGTTGACGTGACCGACGTGAGACACTCGTCAGTGTTTGAGGTGACCACACAGACTAACAAGTACAATGTGAATGATGTGACCGAAACCTATCTGGCCAGTCTCGAGGGTGGTACTGACATTGTAGGTGACGTCAATGGCGATGGCGAGGTGAACATCTCGGATATCAATGCGATTATTGACGCTATCCTCATGGGATCCACGACTAATCCCAGGTGTGATGTGAATCGCGACGGCGAAATCAACATCAGTGACGTGACTGCCGTGATTGAAGCCATGTTGGCCTCATAAGCATCTAGACGATGAGAAGGATTGTTTTAAGTATTAGCATGGCGCTTGCGATGGTTTTGACCAATGTGAGCGCAATCGCTGCTGTGCGTGGCGATGTGAATAACGATGGTGAGGTCACAATCAGCGACATTAACATGGTCATTGATTTTATCTTGTCGGACAGCGCCGACCTAACTGGCGATGTGGATGGTGATGGCGAGATCAATATCAACGATATAAATACCGTGATAGACATCATCCTGAGGGGCGGTGAGGAGCCTGATGGCCCAGTTGTGGGTGGCGACATCTCCATGTTGACCAAATATGAGGCCCACCAGCGCATGGCGCTGGGCTACGGCGTGACCTCGGCCTATTACCGTGACATCAATAACCAGCGCATCAATGACGTGATCACTTGGGTCAAACAACAGGGTTGGAACGCTGCTCGTGTGCGACTGTTCGTCAATCCCGAGAACGCCTCTAATACCGATAGAGGCCAGGGCGTGATTCAGAATTTGGACACTGTAAAGGTGCTGGGTCGCCGCATCAAGGCTGCCGGCATGAAGTTTATGCTCGATTTCCATTATAGCGACAGTTGGGCCGATCCGGTCAAGCAGTATACGCCTGCCGAGTGGGCCAACCTGGATGACGAGGCATTGACACAAAAGGTGTATGAATACACCCGTGACTGCCTGCGTGAACTCAAGGCAGCGGGTGCGACACCCGATTATATCCAAACGGGTAACGAGATCAGTTACGGTATGTTGTGGGGACCAGTGGGCACTCCGGCTGCCAATCTCAAGAAATGCTACATGGGCAGTGATGACAACTGGGACCGTTTCACCAACTTGCTTAAAGCCGCTGGTCGCGCTTGCCGTGAGGAATGCCCCAATGCTAAGATTATCTTACACACCGAGCGCGTAGCCAAGGTCAACATCCTGCTCAATTTCTATAACAAGATGAGGAACAAGCAGGTGGACTATGACATCATCGGGTTGAGTTACTATCCCTACTTCCATGGCGATTTGGCAACTTTGGCCAATGCCCTCAACAGCGTGTCCAACGCTTATCAGGACAAGGACATCATGATTGTGGAGACGGGTTACTGTTACCATTATGCCATTTCGGGTGACTATGACCTATCGTCAACATGGCCCATCACTTATGAGGGACAGCGCAAGTTCACGTCTGACCTCATCGCGAAACTCAAGCCGTACGACAAGGTGAAAGGCCTGTTCTGGTGGTTCCCCGAGGCCAACGAGTATGGGTTGGGCGGTAACTATTGGAGCGTCCTGCACGTGAATGATAACTGGTACAACGCGGGCTTGTGGGATCATGCGACAGGAAAGGCCTTGCCGGCCCTGTATGAGCTTAAACACTTCGTCGAATAACCACAACAAGGGTAAGTGTTAAAGAAAACGTGGCAACAGAGAATGATCTCCGTTGCCACGTTTTAATTTGTTCTGATACCTTGTTGCTGGGTTAATCCTTGTTTGGCTTTTTTGCCATGACGCAGATGAAGCGACGCTTCTCGTCGTGGCGGGAGTTGATATCGGTAAATCCCAGTTCTTTGAGTTCCTGTTCGATATCGTCGATAGTATAAATGCGAATGCCACCGATGCGTCTCTCCATATCGCGGTATTCTTGGCCCTCGCCGTCAAGCTCATTTGCAACTATAAATGTTCCGCCAGGTTTCAGCACCCTCAAGGCCTCAGAAAAGCCCATTTTTATGGTGGGCCAATAGTAGATGGTCTCAAAGGCCATCACGATGTTATAACTGTCCTTGGCAAGCGGTAATTGAGTCGCGCTGCCGCCAATGACGAAACATTGTCCATCCTTGACGGCTCTATAATTCAATTCGGTGGTGTATTCCAGCGACTTCTTTGATAAATCGATGCCTCTGACCGTGCATTTGGGGCATTTGGTCAATATGCGGTCAATATTTGCACCGCCACCACAACCGATGTCCAGCACATGGTCTCCAGGGTTGACTTCAAGTTCGGCCAAAGCCCATTCAGGCATGGCGGCATGTTCCTTGCCGTTCATGGCCGTTAAGACTCGTCCGCCCCAGAATCCCTTTGGGTGGCGTCCACGTCGATAATATCTGTATAGTTTATTCATTCCCTAGGACGTTTTCTCTTATTGACTGCAAAGTTAATTCTTAAACCACAGTTTTGCAAGAGAACAATGATTAAATTCTGGATAATATATGTTCCTACAGGATATATCTTTTTGTTCTTGATGACGACAATTTCAAGGTTTTATCAGAATTCCAGCACGAGCGTTGCGCGTGGCTCTAACGGCACGTTGCTGGACAGGTCATACTGCTTGCCGGTGATGACGTCGGTGGCCATGCGATTGTCGCCCTCAAACAGCTCGGCATAGCGGTTTACTTCGAGCGTGGCGGGTTTTGTGGTACCATTGATGATAGTCATCACGGTATTGCGGTGCCAGCGGCGGGTAACTACATACACGCCCTTCCAGGGGATGAACTGGGTTTGATAGCCTCGTATGATGGTCTCGTTGCCGTTGCGCCAGTGCAGCAGGGCACTCAGCCAGTTGAACATTTCATTCTGTTCGGGAGTGCGCCCCTCGGCGGTGAACGCGTTTTGCTTGTCGCCAGGGAAACCACCAGGGAAGTCCTTGCGCACGTTGCCGTCGGTGATTTCTTTAGTGCCGTTCATGAGCACTTCGGTACCGTAATAAAGCTGCGGAATGCGCTTGATGGTCAGCAGCAGGGCTAGCGCCTGCTTGAGGGCTGCCATGTCCTTGCCGTTGCCCAGGAAGCGGTCGGTGTCGTGGTTTTCGATAAACGCCATCACGCTCGACGGGTTGGGGTAGAGGTAGTCAAAGCACAGGCTGTTGTAAACGCGGTTGTAGCCACGCCACCAGCCGTCGGTTTCCTCCTTCTTGGCGCTATCGACTTTCTCATAGAATGAGAAATCCATCACCGTGGGCAGGTAGCTCTCGGGCTTACCTACCTTGTTTCCTTTTTGCCAAGCGGCGGTATAGGCAGGATGCTCCACCCAGGTCTCACCCACGACGTTGAAGTTGGGGTACTCGGCATCGAGGGTCTTCATCCAACGTGCCATCGCGTCGGCGTAGGCATAGGGGTAGGTGTCCATGCGGATGCCGTCAATTCCCACGGTCTCAATCCACCAGATGCTGTTCTGGATCAGATAGTTCATCACGTGGACGTTATGGTGGTTCAAGTCGGGCATCGAGGGAACGAACCAGCCTTCGACTGTCTCCTTGAGGTCAATCTCGCTGGCATAGGGATCCATGACGGGTGTGAGCTTATAACTCGTCTGCAGGTAGTTGTTCTTGTAGTCGGGCTGATTGAACCAGTCATGGCTAGGCATATCTTTTAGCCAGGGATGGTGAGCGCCGCAGTGGTTAAAAATCATGTCCATCACCACCTTAAGGCCATGAGCATGGGCCTCATCGACCAGGCGACGGTATTCCTCGTTGGTGCCAAAGCGCGGGTCCACTTTATAGTAGTTGGTGGTGGCATAGCCGTGATAGGTCGAGTGGCCATGGCCGTCAGGCGAATTGTTCTCCAGCACGGGGGTGAACCACAGGGCCGTGACGCCCAATTGGTTAAAATAATCCAGGTGCTGGCGAATGCCCTCAATGTCGCCACCGTGGCGCAGGCTGGGCTGCGTGCGGTCGTTCTTGTAGGCTTCCATCCCAGCTAGCTGGTTGTTGGCAGGGTTGCCGTCGGCAAAACGGTCGGGCATGAGCATGTAGAGCACATCGGCGTTAGTGAAGCCCTGTCGCTTGTCGCCACTCATCTCGCGTGCCAGCAGGTCATATTTCACTTTTTTCTTGCTGCGGCCCTGCTTGAATGTGATGTCCATCGTGCCGGGTTGTGCGCCACGGGTGTTCAGATATATGAGCAGGTAGTTAGGTGAGTCAAGGCGCACCAGGCTGTCGATGGTGACGCCAGCGTAGTCGATTGTTACCTCGGCGTCACGGATGCCCTCACCATAGACCATAAGTTGCACACTGGGATTTTTCATGCCCACATACCAGTTGGTGGGCTCGATGCGGTCAATCTTGACTGCAGCTTGGACGGTGAGCATTCCGGTGAGCACCACCGCTATCATCAACAATAGTTTTTTCATTATTTCGGTCGTTTTTAAGTGGTTATTCAATTATAATAGTTCGGGAAGTTGGAACAACTTAGTGCCGTTAGAGCCCTTGATGAGGATGTAGTAGCCCTCGGGGCGGTTGGCGGTAATGGCAGCTTTGACCTGTTCGACATCGGCAAATTTGCGGTAGGGGCAGTCAATGTCGGCAAACTCTTTGCCCACGAGCCATACCGTGTCAAAGGGGCATTGTTTCAATTTCTCCACCACGCGGACGTGTTCCTCGTGGCTGCTGTCACCCAACTCGCGCATCTCACCCAGGATAGCCATCTTGGGGGCGACCTGCATCACGCTGAAGTTGTCGAGCGCTGCTGCCATCGAAGTGGGGTTGGCATTGTAGGCATCGACGATGAGGTGGTTGTGAGTTGTCTCGGTGAGTTGTGAACGGTTATTGGAGGGCACGTAGTTTTCGAGCGCATAACAGATTTGCTCGGGTGCCACGCCGAAGTGCAGTCCCACGGTGACGGCGGCGAGCGCGTTGTCAAGGTTGTAGCTGCCGATGAGGTGGGTCGTCACTTCGTGCCAGTTGTCGTCGCCTTCTCGCCAGCGCAACCTCAGGAAAGGATCACAAGCGATGACCTCGCCACAAACGCGTGCCTTGTTGTTACCCGTTTGGCGGGTGTAGAGCTCGGCGCGCTGACCTTGGGGCAGGATGCCCATCAGATGCTCGTTATCGGCGTTGATGAAGATGATGCTTCCCTCACGGCTGGCGAGGTTGTCATAGAGTTCGCCCTTAGTATGGATGACGCCTTCCAACGAGCCAAAGCCTTGAAGGTGTGCTTTGCCCACATTGGTAATCAATCCGCAGGTAGGCTCAGCGGTTTCGACAAGCGTCTTAATGTCACCCGGGTGGCTGGCGCCCATCTCAACGACGGCGATCTCGTGCTCGGGGGCGAGACGCAGCAGTGTCTTGGGTACACCTACGTCATTATTGAAGTTACCCTCGGTCGCCATCACGTTATATTTCTCGGCGAGGACGGCACGCAGCAGTTCCTTAGTCGTGGTCTTGCCGTTGGTGCCGGTGATACCGATGACGGGGATGTCAAACTGGCGCCGATGCTCCCTCGCCAGGTCTTTATAGGCTTGCAAGGCGTTGGGTGCGAGCACCATTTGCTTGTCACCATGATAGTTGTTAAATACCTGCTCGTCGTCGACCACGGCTAGGGCACAGCCCTTTTCGAGTGCCTGGACTGCAAATTTGTTGCCGTCAAACAGGTCACCTTTTAATGCGATGAAAATGCTGCCCTCGGGGCAATCACGGCTGTCGGTAGTGACGACAGGATGTTGCTGATAAAAAGCGTAAAGTTTTTTAATATCCATAACGATTGAGATTTTGCCACAAAAGTACACAAAAAATCCACTATTTTATGTACTTTTGTCCCCGATTTTTGGGCTATGTCCTATATAAACGAAATTGATAATGAACTCAGAGAGAAAAACCATAGCCATCGTGTGTGGTGGCGACTCATCAGAGCACGAGGTGTCCTTGCGCTCGGCTCAAGGCCTTTATAAAGCCTTCGATCACAACCGTTACAACGTATTTATCGCCGTTCTGCGATTCCAGGACTGGCATGTGAATCTTCCTGAGGGCGGAACTGCCCCCATCGACCGTAACGACTTCTCGTTTATGTACCAGGGAGAGAAAGTGCGTTTTGACTACGCCTACATCACTATCCATGGCACCCCTGGCGAGAACGGTATCCTGCAAGGCTACTTTGACCTCATCAACCTGCCTTACTCGACCTGTAATGTGCTAGTCGAGGCGCTGACGTTCCACAAGTTCGCGTTGAACAACTACCTGAAGGCATTCGGTTGCTCGGTGCCCGATAGCATTCAAGTGCGTCGCGGTGTGCCTCATGGCTGGACCGCCGAGAAGGTGGAAGCCTATCTGGGCATGCCCTGTTTTGTTAAGCCAACTGCCGACGGCTCGAGTTTCGGCGTGACTAAGGTGAAAAGTTGTGACCAGTTGGACGAAGCCATGGAGTTTGCATTCAAGCAGTGTGATAACGTGATGATAGAGCGTTTCCTTGATGGCACCGAGGTCACCGTGGGTTGCTACAAGACACGCGACAAGTCGGTTGTGTTCCCCGTTACCGAAGTGGTGACCGATAATGAGTTCTTTGACTATGATGCCAAGTATAACGGTCAGGTCGATGAGATTACACCGGCGCGAATCAGCGATGAGTTGACAACAGCGCTGCAAGAGGAAACATCGCGCATCTATGACATCCTGCACTGCAACGGCATCATCCGCATTGACTACATTATTACAAAGAACCCTGATGGTACTGACCACATCAACCTGCTGGAGATCAATACTACTCCCGGTATGACCGAGACGAGTTTCATTCCTCAGCAAGTGCGTGCCGCGGGCCTCTCACTTACCGATGTCCTTACCGACATCGTCGAGAACCAGTTTTAAAACAAAAAAGGAGAGCAGCTGCTCTCCTTTTTTGTTGATTAGTGATTAGAGGTTATAGATTAGTGGGGTAGTTGATTGGTTTTGCTTGAACGCAAACCGCTAATCAATTTTGATGTGTTGTAAATGAGGGGCTTTATTTCCCTGAAATCCTCATCTGAAATATAACCGAGATCAAGAGCTAGTTGCAGATTGCAATAAACCTCCATTACAGATCCATAAGCTATTTCAATGAAATGGATTTGTTCCTTAATGGCTATCCTACCATTGCCTTCAGCAATATTAGATGGTACTGAAATCGCAGCACGGCGCAACTGGTCACAAAGCGCAAATCGCTCCTCATTTGGGAACTTCTTTAAAAGCTGATAGATAGCAATTACCATCTTTCTGGATTCTTGCCATGCATTTAATTTCTCAAATTGATATTCCATCTGAAGAAGTAATATTTCTCTAATCACTAATCACTAATCACACGCATGTGTTAATTGTGGAGGATGAGGGCGCTTTGGGCGGGGATGGTGACCTTGCCGCCCTTGACAGTGGCTAAGCCATCTGCGTTGCAAGCGATGTTGCGGCACACGACGGTATAGGTGCCCTCGGGAATTTCGATGGTGCGGGCGCGCTTGTGGGAATTGAAGGCCACATAGATGTCGCCCCACTGTTCACCGGGCACACCATGGCCATTAATGTGGTAGGCCACGAGGCAGTTTTCGGTGGGCAGGAAGTCGAGGTTGCGGCGCACCATGTCAGCACTACCCATGTGGAAGGCGGGATGTGCCTTACGCAGGACAATCAGATTCTTGTAATACTCCATCACTTGAGGATAGCGTTCCAAGTTGTCCCAATCCAGGTGATTGATGCAGTCGGGACTCTCATAACTGTTGTGGACACCCTTCTTGTCACGCAGCATCTCCTCGCCGCTGAGCATGAATGGTACACCCTGTGAAGTCATGACTACGGTCTGAGCCAGCAGGTCAAGGCGAATGAGCTCCTCGGTGGTGACCCCCTTGACGCTTGCGCGCAGGCGGTCAACAAGGCACATGTCGTCATGGCAGCTGACGTAGGCAATCATCTGGGTGGGCTCATTAGCGTAGGGTGCCTTGCTGTAGTTCACCTTGCTGTAGTCCACACCCGGGTGCTGGATAGCGCCCACGATACCAAACTTGAGGCTCTCCTCGTTGCCCTTCACACCGCCCAGGAAGGCAGCCTTGCTATTGCTGTCCCACGGGCCGCGCAACGCGTCGCGCATCTCGTCGCTGAAGGCGGCGATACCCGGCATCTTGTTGATGTTGGCCTTCATGGCCAGCTCTCCTGAGTAAGCGCAACTGCCGGCGCTCCATCCCTCGCCATAGATGAAGATGTCTTGAGGAACGGCTGTTCGGATGGCATTCATCGTCTCGATGTCATGCACACCCATCAGGTCAAATCGGAAGCCGTCGATGTGGTATTCATCCACCCAATATTTCACGCTTTCAACCATGAAATTGCGCATACCTTCACGCTCGCTGGCCGTCTCGTTACCGCAACCGCTGCCGTTACTGTAAGAGCCGTCGGCGTTCTTGCGGTAGAAGTAGTCGGGACGTGTCAGCTGGAAGTTGCTCTCGTCAATATTCCAAGTGTGGTTGTACACCACGTCGAGGATAATTTTAATTCCAGCATTATGGAGTGCCTGAACCATCTGTTTGAACTCGTTGATACGCACCTCGGGCTTGTAAGGGTCGGTAGAGTAGCCGCCCTCGGGCACGTTGTAGTTCACCGGGTCATAGCCCCAGTTGTACTGCGGTTCATTCAGTCGGGTCTCATTCACCGAGGCATAATCAAACGACGGCAGGATGTGCACCGCGTTCACGCCTAGCGCCTTCAGGTGCTCGATGGCGCGAGGCTCGGTCAAGGCAAGGAATTTTCCCTTGTTGATAAATCCACCCGACTCATCTATCGAGAAATCACGGTGGTGCATCTCGTAAAGGATCAGGTCCTTGGCTGCAATGCTGGGCCGCTTGTCGGCTTGCCAGCCGGCAGGATTGGTTGCCCCCATATCGATGATGGCGCCTCGCTTGCCATTCACGCCCACGGCAGTGGCCCAAATACCCGGACACTCGCCACGGAACTTGCCGCCATATTTCACGTCAAAGGTGTAGAACTTGCCTTTCAGGTCGCCCTTGACGGTAGCCTGCCACATGCCAGCCTTGTCGCGCTTCATGTTGACGGTCTTGACGGGTTTGCCGCCCAGTCCGTCCTTGTAGATGCGCAGTTTTACTTGCTGGGCATCATCGTTGGTCTCAACAGAAAAAGCGCTCGCGCTGGGGCTATAGTTGACCCCAGTGCGTGCGCTGATGGATTGTGGTACGAGTAATGCCATGATTATCGTGACCAGTAAAATGAGTTTTTTCATTATCGTCCGCTTTGAGAGATAAGGTCTTTCAGGCGGCCGTTGAACTCGTCGGCCTTCATCAGTTGCTCGATGGTCATGTGCATGCGGTAGCGCCAGTAGTGGCGGGGATTGGCGGGGATGTTGATGCGCTCGGCATCAGCATCGGCCAGGCGCAGTTTCTCATCGATAGCGAGCCAATCCTGCAATGAGAGCAGGCAAAGCATCGACGGACAGGTGAGATGGGCGCGCACGATGTCGTCGGCCAACCAACCGGGCAGCGGATGAGGAGCGGCGTCTCCTCTCCACAGTGCCGAGTTGTAGTACTCCTGGGTGCGGTCCCAGTCCTCGTCCCACCATTGCCTCAACGTGGGCATATCGTGGGTCGAGATGGTGGCCACGCTGCGATAAGGATTGGCGTTCAGGTTGCCGAACTTGATGTGGTTGTCCTTGGGCATCGACTGGATCTCGAGGCTCAGGATACGTAACTCGTTCATTACCCATGCCACACAATCGGGCACCATGCCCAAGTCCTCGGCACACACGAGCATGCGGGTTGCCTGCACCAGTTTGGGCAGTTTCTTCATCGCCTCGTGGTACCAGAAGTCGTTGTTGCGGTGGTAGAAATACTCGTTATAGAGCTTGTTGAAGGCAGCCTTGTCGTTATCGTAGAGTGCCTCATAGACAAAGTCGAACTGCACCGAGATGCGCGGGTGGTACAGGGCGGGATTCTTGCGGTCACGCACGAATAGCACGTCGCTGATGAGGGCATACAAGCCATCGCGTATCCACAGGTCATCCTCGCTGTTCTTACCAAGGAAAGCTGCTTCCACCTTGCGCTGGGTGTCATACTCGGGTTTCATGCGGTAGATGTCGTCATGCACGCGCTCGACATATTTCTCACGCACGGTGTCGGCCCACTTGCCAAAGACGCGGTCCAGTACCCAGTCGGCAATGAAGGGCTTGGTCATCAGCTCTTCCTGGAAATTCAGGCCGTAGCTCCGGATTTCCTGGGCGCTCATACCCTGTGAGGGAGAGAACTGGCCAAGCAATCCATGTACGGCGTCGATGGGAATCTCCCAAATGCGGAAGAAGCCTAGCACGTGGTCGATGCGGTAAGCGTCAAAGTACTGTGACATCTTGCGGAAACGCTTTACCCACCACTGGCAGCCATCAGCAAGCATCACGTCCCAGTTATAGGTTGGGAAGCCCCAATTCTGGCCGTTGGTCGAGAATGCATCGGGTGGAGCACCCGCCTGGCCATTGAGGTTGAAGTACTTGGGCTCTACCCATGCCTCAACGCTGTCGCGGCTGATGCCGATGGGGATGTCACCCTTGAGGATGACGTGCTTGCCCTGGGCATACTCATGGGCACCACGCATCTGTTTGTCGAGGTAGAACTGCACATAGTACCACAGGCTTGCCTCCTTGTACAGCTTGGTGCGGGGATTGGCCATGGCAGCGCGCTCCTCTTTATCGAGCGTGTGGTGGTCGGGCCACTGGCTGAAACTTGCCGTGCCATACAGGTCGCGGTAGTGGCTGAAGGCAGCATAGGGTACCAGCCAATCCTCGTTGGCGGTAAAGAATGCCTTGAACTCATCGCTCTTGAGCACCTGAGAGCCCTCCTGCTCAAACAACAGCTTCATGTACTCGCGCTTGGCGTTGTTCACACGCTCATAGTCGATCTGCGGCAGCGCGTTCAGTTCCTTGCGCAATTTCTCAAACTCGGCGGCACGTTTCTTGTCGGCCAGTTTGGGAAGCTGACGCAAATCCATGTATTGCGGATGCAGGGCATAAATGCTGATGCTGTTGTAAGGGTAGCTGTCGCTCCAGGTGTGGGTGATGGTGGTGTCGTTAATGGGCAACACCTGCAGGGCGCGCTGTCCCGTGCTGGCTACCCAGTCCACCATGAGCTTGAGGTCGCCAAAGTCGCCCACGCCGAAGCTGCCCTCGCTGCGCAACGAGAAGATGGGAACCACAGTTCCGGCCAACTTGATGGGGTAGAGCGGGAAATAAGCCTGCTGCAGCTCATAGACGATGTGCTCTCCGTCCTTGACAACGGGTAGCAGAACCGTGCGGTTGTCGCCTGTCTCCCAAATGACGGGTTTACCCTTGCCGCCCACAATGACAAACTTAAACTCAATCATCGCTTTCTTGAATGCGTTAGCATCAAGAGTGATGACCCACTCGTTGTGGTTGTGCTCGGTCATCTTGAGGGCCTTGGCCTCGTTCCAGTCGCCTAAGGCGGGCTCGTTGCCTACAACGCCCAGAGTCTCGCCCGTGCCTAGCTGCGGTGCACGCACCTTGAGTTGAACGCAAGTCGCAAATTTGGCCTTGGCCATCGCCTGATGCTTGCGCAGGGCTACACAGTCGGTAAATGCCGAACTGTAGAGGTAGCTGTCGTCGGGCAGGTCGTTCCAATGGTCATAGGTGATGTATTTTGTTGCCTTGGAGGCATTTAGGTCCAGACGATGGGGAATGACCATCCACTCGTGTCGCACCTCCTTGCCGTCACGCTCAATGTTATAGTAATAATCGATTTGTCCTGCTTTGGCAGGAACATCGATGTCGCATTTCCATGATTTGTCGTTAGCGGGCTTCATGGCTTGGCGGACCACCTTGTCGGGTGCCGCACCGTCGATAATATTGAGCACGACGTTTTCACCGTAAACGGTGCTGTACTCTAGATTGAATCTTACTTTCATAGTCTCTAGTATTATATTTAGGGGATTTTTAGTTCTTGTGTTTCTTGTCCTCGATAATGAACACGCAAGCGGCACCCACGACGAGCAGGATACCTGCAAGGATAAGCATGTTGCCCTGAACGCTGTCCATGACATACTTCAGCAGGACGCCACCCAGTGCGGCAGCGACGATCTGCGGTATGCAGATGGTGCAGTTGAACAGACCCAACGCTGTGCCCATGCGGCTGCTGCCCTCAAAGGCGTTGGTCACCAGCGTGAAGGGCATGGCCAGCATGGCAGCCCAAGCGAAACCGATGAGGAAGTAGGGCACGAACAGCATGTACTGGTTGTGGATGTAGGGAACCATGGCAAAGCCGATACCACCAATGACAAGGCTCAAGGCGTAAGCCACCTTGAGATTCTTGAACTGAGGAAGAACGACGGCCCACAGCACACTGCCGATAGCTTGAACGGCGAAGAGGATGCCTACCCAGTTACCGGCAAGCTGATAACCCTCGCTAGACGCGTCGGTAGTGTTCCATACGGTATCAGCGATGGTGCCGTTGGTATAGGTCCACATGTACATGAAGGCAGCCCAGCAGAAGAACTGTACCAAGCCCACCTCAAAGAATACCTTGTAAGCGTGCTTTTTCTGAGCCGAGCTCATCTCGGTGCCAGTCTGCTCGCCTTGACCCTCAGCATTGGCGGCAGCGTTGAACTCGGCCATCTGCTGCGGGGTATATTCCTTCACATGGCTAATGGTGTAGATGACGCACAGGATAAGGATGGCTGCTCCCACATAGAAGGACCACTTCACGCTATCGGGAACGACGCCCTCGGGGGCCACATTGGCAATGCCGATGGCTGTGAACAGGAACGGGAAGATGTAGCCTACCAGCGAGCCTGCGTTGCACAGGAACGACTGGATTGAGTAGGCCTTGGCCTTCTGTTTCTCGTTGACCATATCGCCCACCATCATTTTGAAAGGCTGCATGGCCATGTTGATGCTCGTGTCGAGGAACATCAAGGCAATTAGGCCGAAAATCATTGCGCCAGAGATGGTCAGACCTAATGATCCAGCGTTAGGTAACAGGCACATCACGATGATTGCTGCCAGTGCACCAATCAGCAGATAAGGGATGCGGCGGCCCCATCGGCCCAGCCACGTCTTGTCACTGAAGTAGCCTACCAACGGCTGAACAACCATGCCCATCAATGGGGGCAGGATCCAAAAATAACTCAGGTTGTGCGGGTCGGCGCCCAATGTCGCGAAAATGCGGCTAATGTTTGCACTCTGCAGTGCATAAGCGATTTGCACTCCAAAGAATCCAAAGCTGATGTTCCACAGCTGGTTGAATTTCAAATCCGGTTTAGTTCTCATAATGATATATTTTTAAGTGTTAAGTGATAATTTCGTCGGTAAATTGGGTTAGCACCTACAAAAATAACAAAATATCTCCCAAAATTATTATGAATAATGTATTAAGGGCTGAAAAAATCAATGCAACCGATTGCATTACTAAGCATGAGGCACTAGTGGGCAGCCAATCTTGTGTTGAGATGTGAGTATGTGAATAATTGGTCCGATGGGATTTTGGTGGTGTGGAAGTAAATATGTACCTTTGCGGGCTGAAAATAATTAAAACTAGATAAAGACATGTCATTACAATGCGGAATCGTGGGCCTGCCCAATGTGGGTAAATCCACTCTGTTTAACTGTCTGTCGAATGCCAAGGCGCAGTCGGCCAACTTCCCGTTCTGCACCATCGAACCCAACGTGGGAGTGATTACGGTACCCGACGAGCGCCTCAATGAGCTCGCCAAACTGGTGAACCCGGCGCGCATTGTGCCCACTACGGTCGAGATTGTTGATATCGCAGGACTGGTCAAGGGCGCGAGCCGAGGCGAAGGCTTGGGTAACAAGTTCTTGGGGAACATCCGCGAGACCGATGCCATCATTCACGTGTTGCGCTGCTTTGACGATGACAACGTGACCCACGTTGACGGCACCGTCGATCCCGTGCGCGACAAGGAGGTCATCGACTTGGAGTTGCAGTTGCGCGACCTGGAAACCATCGAGAGCCGCATCAACCGCGTGCAGAAACAGGCCCAGACTGGAGGCGACCGCGAGGCCAAGGCCCAATATGAGGTCTTAAAGCGCTACAAGGAAGCCTTGGAGCAGGGTCGCAGTGCCCGCACGGTTGAACTCGTTAACAAGGACGAGGAGAAAATCGCTCACGAGCTGTTCCTGTTGACCAACAAGCCGGTGCTGTATGTGTGCAACGTCGATGACAAGAGTGCTGTGAACGGTAACGCCTATGTTGACGCCGTGCGCGAGGCCGTGAAGGACGAGAATGCCCAAATCCTGGTGGTTGCTGCCCAAACCGAGAGCGAGATCGCCGAGTTGGAGGATTATGAGGAGCGTCAGATGTTCTTGAGCGAGATCGGACTTGAGGAGAGTGGTGTGAACCGCATCATCAAGGCTGCTTATGCGCTGTTGAACCTGGAGACCTTCCTCACGGCTGGTCCCAAGGAGGTTCGCGCGTGGACTTTCCGTCGTGGCAGCAAGGCACCGCAGTGTGCTGGTGTCATCCACAGTGATTTTGAGCGTGGATTCATCCGTGCCGAGATTATCAAGTATGACGACTATATCCATTATGGCAGTGAAGCCGCTGTGAAAGAGGCTGGCAAGATGCACATCGAGGGTAAGGAGTATGTCATGCAGGACGGCGACATTGTGGTCTTCCGTTTCAATGTCTAATGACTGACTCCCTTTTGAAGTAGTTGGGTAAGCATCTGAAAAATGGCTAAACGAGTACTCCTGGTCAATAAGTTCTATTATCCTCGTGGCGGCGATTGCATCGTTGTCATGAATACCGAGGCGCTGCTCCGTGAAAACGGTGTGGATGCCCAGGTGTTTGCTATGGAGTATTCCCAAAATCGTCCTGCCAAGTTCAAGGAGCAGTTTGCCAGCCGAGTGGACTTTAGCGGCAGTTTTGCCAACCTGTGGCGTGCTTTGAGGCGCACCCTAGGCATGGACGATGTGCGCCAGAGCTTTGCGGCCGTTCTCGACGAGTTCCGTCCCGATGTGGTTCATCTGCACAACATTCACAGCTATCTCTCGCCCGTGGTGGGCCAGATCGCTCATCAACGCGGCATCCGCGTCGTGTGGACCCTGCACGATTACAAGCTGTTGTGTCCCCGATATGACTGCCTGTTGAATGGCAAGCCCTGTGAGCAATGTATCACAGGTAGCAAGAATGGTGTCCTTGAACACCGATGCATGAAGGGGTCGTTCCCTGCCAGCGCAGTGGCAAAGATGGAGGCGCTGAAATGGAATCGCCGTGTCCTGGAGCAAAACACCGATCTTTTCGTCTGCCCCAGCCAGTTCATGGCCAGCATGATGAAAAAGGGTGGATTTGACCCTTCAAAAACGGTTGTGCTCAACAATTTCCTTGATCCTGTCAAACTTCAACAATACCAGTCGTTGAGCGATGGCGTTCAGCGTGAGGACTATTACTGCTATGTGGGCAGGCTGTCATCTGAGAAAGGTATTGAAGACTTGTTGGCGGTTGCGTCGCGTCTGCCTTACAAACTCAAGGTCGCAGGCGGTGGACCCTTGGAGCCAAGTTTGCGCATCAAGTATGCTGGCAATGCAAATATCGAGTTCCTGGGCATCATCGACGCTGTCGATGTCGCTAAATTGCTTGCCGGAGCGCGTTTCAGCATTGCTCCGTCGCAGTGCTACGATAACAATCCGTTGAGTGTGGTAGAGTCGTTGTGCGCCGGCACCCCAGTCGCCGGTTCTCACATCGGTGGCATCCCCGAGTTGATTGCCGATGGCTGCGGCCTCACTTTCACACCTTTTGATCAAGATGCGATAGCAACAGCCATTGAACAGGCGATGTCCCGTGAATGGAATCATGCCGAGGTAGCCCGTCAAGCCCTCGACAAGTTCGGTCCCCAGACCCACTTGAACGTGCTGACCAAGGAAATCTATGGTTTTTGATTTCATTTTTCGTTTTTTTTTGTCATGTTTGCACAATATTTCACAACTCATCTAGTTTATTAGTTGTAATAGCTTATTGACGATAGCGATGAAGAACGTGATTCAGGGTAGTCTGATCACGACTTTCAGGTGCAATGCCCAGTGTAACATGTGCAACATCTGGAAGTTCCAGACAAACCCGAATGAAGAAATAGATGCCTCCTACTATGAGAAACTGCCCGCGGGGTTGAGAATCAACATCACGGGTGGTGAGCCTACGTTGCGTAAGGACATCGACAAAATTTTTGAAATTCTTTATCCTAAATCTCGACTTCTTGAGCTCAGCACCAACGGTTACAACACCCAAAAGATCGTTGAGCTGGCTAACAAATATCCTAACATTCTCATTCGCGTCAGTGTCGAGGGTCTGCCCAAGATCAATGATGCCAAGCGCGGCATCAAGGACGGTTTTGACCATGCCCTGCGCACCATGTTGGAGTTGAAGAAGACCAAGTGCAAAAACATCGGCTTCTCGGTGGTGATCTCGCCCGATAATTACATGGACCTGCTCCACCTCTACGACTTGTGTGTCGCACTCGATGTGGAACTTGGCAACTCGGCGGTTCATAATTCATGGTACTTCCACAAGGAGGATAATCAGATTGAGAGCGAGGAAGCCCTGCGCCAGCACGAGCTATTCGTCAAGGCATTGCTCACCAGCAAGCGCCGCCACTTCAAGGACCGCTTGAAGGACTATGGCCGTGCCTATTTTAACCGTTCTATTCACCGCCGCCTGCGTGGTGACACCGACGAGTATCGTCCACCCTGCGGCGCGTTGAGCGACTTTTTCTTCATTGACCCGTGGGGTAACGTCACCCCCTGCAACGGCAGTGGCGAGGAGTGGAAGATGGGCAACATCAAGGAAGATACCTTAGAAAACATCCTGGCCAGTGATAAAGCCAAGGCTGCGATGGAGAAAGTGCGCAACTGCAAGCGCAACTGTACCTTTATTGTCACCGAGCGTCACGACATGGTGCGCCGTCCGTGGGTGCCCATCATGTGGATTATCAAGAACAAGTGGCGCACATTCAAGGGAAAAGACATCTGCTGGGACTAACTCTTTCTAGTTAATAGTTAACAGTTAATAGTTGGGCATCCGCATTCAACTTTCAACTTTAACCCTTAATCTTTAAACTGAAAATGAAGACGGTAGCGGTAATCGGCACGCGCGGATTCCCTGGTATCCAGGGCGGTGTCGAGGCTCATAGCTATCACCTTTATACCCGCATGAGTGACGTGCACGTCAGGTTGTACCGCCGCCGTGCATATCTCACCGCACAATCCGCTCACACCTTTCCCAACATCGAGTACATTGACTTGCCCTCGACGCGTGTCAAGGGCTTTGAGGCGGTGTGGCACACGCTGCTGAGCGTGTTTCACATCCTTTTTCATCGCCCCGACGTGGTTCACATCCACAACATCGGGCCTGGCATGTTCGCACCGTTGCTACGCCTGTTTGGCTTGCCCGTGGTGCTGACTTACCACAGCCCTAATTATGAGCATGCCAAGTGGAGCGCTCCCGCCCGCTGGCTCTTGCGCCAGTGCGAGAAACTCTCTCTGCGGTTCAGCAACCGCGTCATATTTGTCAACAAGCATCAAATGGAGAAGTGCGGCGCGTTGGAAAAAAGTGTCTTTATCCCCAATGGTATCGATCCCGTCACTCGTAGCGAGAACACCTCGTTCCTGCAGAGCCATGGTATCCTCAAGGGCGAGTATCTGCTGGCTGTTGGGCGACTCACGCCCGAGAAAGGTCTGCAATACCTTGTCGAGGCGGCTAACCGCCTGCCCCAGGTCACTCAGGTGGTCATTGTCGGCGCCAGCGACCACGACGACAGTTACCGCAAGCTGCTCGAGCAGCTCGATAAGGGTCATAAAGTTATTTTTACCGGATTTACCACGGGTGACGACCTGAATCAACTTTACAGCCATGCCCGCGCCTTTGTGTTACCCTCGGTCAACGAAGGCTTCCCCATGGTGTTGCTCGAGGCGATGGCCCATGGCTTGCCCATCGTGTGCAGCGATATCCCCGGCACCCGCCAGGTGGATCTTCCCGAGCAGGACTATTTCGCCGTTGGTGATGCTGATGCCCTTGCTGCGACCCTATCTCGCCTGCTTGCTGGCCCTGTCGAACGACAGCATTACGACCTCAAACAATATGACTGGGACGACATCGCCCGTCAGGTTTTCAAGCAATACGACCTTGCTATTTCCTGAAAACTAACCGCTAGGAACTTACTCCCCATTCCCGTTATCTCCCCACTGGCTGTTGAGCCATGCAATTTTGCGGTGGATAAATGACTTGAAGTCGGCCTTTTGGATGTCGATGTCATATCGTGGCCAGATGACACAGTCGGCGGCAACGGCAGGTTTAATGGATTCCACAAACTCATCAGCAAAACTATCGATATCCAAGCCATTGAAGCCCGAGCCATAGAACTCACGCCAATGCTCCCGCAATACTTGCTGGAAATGTGGGAACTTAGCGATTTCTTCAATCCAACTAGAGTTGAAAACTGATGGTTGTTCATAGATGAAATTGTTGAATTCGGTATCTCCATAGATGGCCCAGCGCTGGAAGGCGCTACCGAAGTCCCACACGGGACCGAATACCAGCTTGGAATTGTCACCATAGCGCTTATACATGTAACAAGAGCCGGCAAAGCCTTCGATGTCATCCATGATCTCGCGCACGATGTAGTACATGGCCAGCGTGTCGATGTCGATATAGCGTTCCCACTCGGTACTGCTCTTGTCGTCGGTATAGATGGCAGCGTTGGTTTCTGAAAGGTATTGCTTGAGCCATTGCTCCTGGACATCGGAGAGCGCTTCGGGACATAGATAGGTGACCGCCATTGAGTCAGGCTGATTGAAACTGTCATATTTCTCAGCGATATAGACATGCACACCCGGATTGGGGTTATTATCAATTTCGAGCAACCAGCCGCCCGTAATCCTGTCGGGGTCGGTCTCATAATCTGCTTGCTCCTCAATGTTGACACGATGCTTTCCAGTGCGTATTTTCTCAGTGAGGAAATACAGACCCATGTATTTGCCGTTAATCACCAGCTCGACGGGCTCTTGGGCTGGGGTGTAAGGAAAACCGATGCGACGACTCAACTCAAAACCCATGGTGTTCTTGAGACGAGCCAAATAGTCATCATAATGAGCGAGCAACACAAAGTGGCGGTTTTTCGGCATGCCCATCAACGGTTCCTTGGTATCCAGTTTCAGGCGATAGGATTTCTTGGGATAATGCCTCCATGTGTAATTGCCGTGTCCCTTGATGAGGGTAGTCAACGGCGCATCGGGCGACCCGATGGACTCATAACCCTCAATGCCCATGTTGTCAAGCCACCACTCGGCTTGCAAGTAGTCTTCCTTTTCACGGCTGACGATGTCGCGACCTCCCTCGGTGTTGATGAACAGCACCGGAAGGGTCCCCGAGTAGGTCATTGTATCGACAGTGACAACACTATCGGTAGGTACGGGCGGCTCTGGAGGTGTGGGTGGCACTGGCTCGTCATTCTTGCAAGCCATCATTGCTAAAGTAAGAACTAGAAATGATATATAGTAAAAAGACTTGCCCATAATAGTATCAATAATATATTATGTTATCTAAATTTGGGTATTGTTCCAGACTGCTAAAGCTTTACAGATTTGTACCCCATTGGGTGTTGAGCCAGGCGACCTTCTTGTGGAATGAGGGACGGGTATACAGATTGAGCTTCAACGTGTTATTATGGCTGGAGTATTGTGGCCAGCGCACATAATCGTATTCACAGGCTTGCTCGATTTTGGCGGCAAACTCGTCTATATAAGCGTCCATCGTGGGGTATACTTCCTCATAGAACCGCTGCCAATGATAGCGTACCCTTTCTTGGAAATGTGGGTATTTGGCGATTTCTCCAATCCATTTGGCATGGCAGTAGCTGGGCAGGTTCTCATAAATGAAATCGTTGAACTCATAGGACGGGGTATAGCGCTGGAAAGAACTGCCGCAGTCCCACATCGGGCCGAAGATGAGTTTAGTGCTGTCGCCGCGTTGCTTGTGCATGAAACAGCTGCCCGAGAATGCCTCGGGGTTGTCCACCGCCTCCTGGACAAGATAAAAGACCGCCAGTGAATCGATGTCAATATACTGTTCCCAAGCATGGCTCAACGTGTCATTGCTATAAATGGAATCATTGGTCGCGTGTAGGAATGCGAAGATATACTCACGCTGGACATCGCTCATCACTTCGGGGGAATGGGACGTGAACTTGATGGTTTGTCCGTTGCCCTCGATGATCTTGATGCTCCCGGGTTCGCCATAATTGTCGATTTCGAGCAACCATCCCCCAGAAATCTTGTCGGGGTCGGTCTCGTTGTCGGCCTGTTCAATGATGTTCACGCGATCTTTATCAACCCTGATTTTCTCGGTCAGGAAGTAAAGGCCGATGTACTGCCCGTTGAGAACCACCTCGACGGGTTCCTGGAGCGGATTCCAAGCCATGTCCATCCGTCGCCCGATTTCAAAGGGCAGGGCATCGTTCATCTTCCCCATCCAGGTATCGGCATAGGCCAGCAGCGTCCAATGCTTATTGGACGGCATGCCCAGTACCGGGTGTTTCTGGTCAAACTTGAGCCTGTAAGGTTTTTTGTCCATATTGGTCCAAGTGGCATTGCCTCGCCCCTTGATTTGCATCCCCAGGGGCTCCTCAGACGACCCGAGGGACTCATAACCGTCGATGCCCATCGCGTCAAGCCACCAGTCGGCGTGCATGTAGTCTTCCCTCTCCTTGCTCACGATGTCGCGATAGCCCTCGGTGTTGATATACAGCACTGGTAGCGTTCCCGAGAAAGAGGGCATGGGTGGTAACTGCTTGCCCAGAATGGCATCAATCACCATGTTGATGTCGGCGATATTGATTTCCTTATCGGCGTTCACATCGGCGGCATAACTATAAAGAGAGTGGTAGGCAACCCCTTTCATCACCGAATCGGCCAGTGCATTCACATCGGCGATGTTCACTTCCCAGTCGCGGTTCACGTCTCCGCGGGGGCGCAATCCCGATTGGGCATGGGCAGCAAGGCTTGACATGGCCAGCACTGTCAATGCGCAAAATAAAAGGTATTTGTTTTTAAGTCTTATCATAATTGGGGTCTAGTGGAATTGTGAAATCATTTATACTCCAGTGGTTCAGAGGGGTAATTAAGTCCCCATTGCTGGTTGAGCCAGTCGATTTTGCAGTGAATAAATCGCCTGAAATCCTTCTTTTGGATCTCGATATCATACTGCGGCCAGCGAACGACATCGGCATAAAACGCCGGCTTAATCGATTCGACAAACTCATTGATGAATTCATCTATGTCCAATCCGTTGAAACCGCTCCTGTAAAACTCGCGCCAATGCTGCATTACCACTCGCTGGAAATGGGGATATTTGGCAATTTCCTCTATCCAGTGGTTGGCAAAGTCGGTGGGTTGCTCATAGATGAAATGAGAGAAACTGACGTCACCATAGATGGCCCATCGCTGGAACGCGTTGCCAAAGTCCCACACAGGTCCAAAAATGAGCTTGGTGGAGTCCCCGCGATGCTTATACATGTAGCAACTGCCCGCAAAATACTCCAGGTCATCCATGATTTCGCCCACGATGTAGAACATCGCCAGCGTGTCGATGTCAATATACTTTTCCCATTCCCTGCTGGTCTTATTGTCGGTATAGATGGCATTGTTTGCCTTTTGAATATAGTTTCTGATATAATTCTCCTGTTGCCAAGATAGAATCTCTGGCGATTCAGGAGTGACCGCAAGCCAAATGTCGTTTTCCTGCAGCTCGACAAAGTACATGGTATTGTCCTCATGCACATTGGTAATCTCAAGCAGCCAGCCACCCGTGATAGTTTCGGGGTCGGTTTCCATGTCATTTTGCTCCTCGATATTGACACGGTGCTTGTCCACCCTGATTTTCTCGGTGAGGAAATACAACCCGATATACTGGCCATTGAGCACGACCTCGACCGGTTCTTGGGCAGGCGTGTAGGCCAACCCGATGCGGCGGCTCAGCTCAAAGCCCATCGTGTTCTTGAGGCGAGCCAAATAGTCGTCAGGGTGAGCCTGCAGGCAAAAGTGGCGGTTGCTGTGCATCCCCATCAACGGCTGCTTTTCATCGAGCTTGAGGCGGTAGGATTTCTTGTCATAGTGCGACCAGGTGAAGTTGCCACGGCCCTTGATCTGCATCCCCAGCGGTTCCTCGGGGGACCCGATGGAATCATAGTTGTCGATGCCCATCGCGTCGAGCCACCACTGCGCCTGCAGGTATTCTTCCTTGCTCACGATGTCTTGATACCCCTCGGTGTTGATATAGAGCACGGGCAGAGTTCCCGAGAACGAGGGCATGGGAGACAATTGTTTGCCCAGAATGGCATCGATCGCCATGTTGATGTCGGCGATATTGATTTCCTTATCGCCGTTCACATCGGCGGCATAGCTATAAAGAGCGTGGTAGGCTGCTCCCTTCATCACCGAGTCGACCAGTGCATTCACATCAGCAATGTTCACTTCCCAATCACAGTTCACGTCTCCGCGTGGGCGTAGCCCCGACTGGGCCTGTGTCACGAGCCCGGTCATGGTACATAAAACGAGAACGATGAGTGCTATGTTTTTTTTCATGACATTATTCTGGTAAGCGGGGAAAAGATCCGGTCCTTGAAGAAAATGAACGGGCTGAGGCGCAGGCGGTCACACAACCAGGCACAGGCCAGGCAGCAGACCACCACAAACGCCACCGCTATAACCGCGAATGAGATAGCCGTGGGGTCAAAGGCGAAATAAGGCGCTACCACCTTGGTGACAAGCGTGAAGATGGGCGAGAACACCACGATGGCAAGTGAGTTGCGACCCAGACAGCACAATGAGCTGCGAACGACAGCACCGCAATAGGGATAAAGGGCCAGCAACAGGCTCATCATGAGCACAGTGATGGCTACGCCGGCCAGTGACCCGTTATGGAAGTTCTCGCGTGAGGCGAATAGCACGATCAAGGGCAGGATCGCTATGAATGACGGTGTGATTACTTTTGTCAAGGAGTTGCCGCTGCGCATGACCGCTAAGCCCAACAGGAAATAAATGACATAATCCCAGTTGAGTCCCTCGATGACCAGCGACAGCCCATACAGCACCAGTCCCGTCAATGCCAGTCCCGAAATGCCTTTAAGGCGAAGCAGACGGTAAACGATGTAATAGATAATGGTGCTGATGACCAGCGTGTGGAGGTACCAGTAGGGGCCGGTGGGCTGCGTCGCGATGCGCGTCACGAAATCCAGTGGCGTGAGGCGCTCAATGGCGTTGTGTGCATGGAGGGCGTTGCCCATGAAGTACTGCAAGAGAATGTAAAGCGCCTCGAACAGCAGGTAGGGGATCAGGATGCGCAACAGGCTCTTACCGAAAGAGCGCGGCTCCTTTTCCACGTTGGCCAAATAGCCCGAGATGATGAGAAATGCCGACATGTGGAACGTGTACACCGCCTCGCGCAGCACGGGATAGGTCTCCTCGATCAAGGCGAGGTGAAACAAGACCATCAACACGATGAAGATGCCCTTGAGATAATCCAGCTGGTGTATACGTTCATTAGCCATTGGCAATGGTGTTAACGGTTATAGCTATTGTGGCCTATTTTGCGTTTGCGAGCGTTAGTGACGTTCTTTAACAGCTCCTTCTCGTTAGCCACGCCGTGGAAGACATTGTACTTCACCTCCAGGCGGTCAAAGCGATAATTCTTGGTCGAACTTTTTGACCAATGAGTCATGAATTGGCCGTTGCCGCCGTTCACCGTGACATCATTGTTTTCAAACACGACCGAGCCGCTAGGTGCAAATTCCACAAGGAAGAAGTTCATGTTGCTGCTGCGGAACGTGTTGCTCTTGAAGTTGAGGTTCATTTTCTTGATCTTGTGGCTGTAGATGCGCGTGTCGCCCTCAAAAACGTTGTTGCTGGCGTTAAGAGTAAACAAGTCGGTGCCTTCGCCACCGCCCACATAGGCTACACTCTCAAGCCCCTTGCACACATTGTCGCGCAGCGTCACGTTGCCGCCCTCATACTGGCACCAGATGAGTCTCATGCCATAGGGTTTGCG
>JAEEGI010001028.1_pt1 | contig 71666 bp, 59 predicted proteins | sample 8958751 | NCBI WGS metagenome assembly JAEEGI01 (sample SAMN16246545, study PRJNA631951) | gut metagenome | biome: gut microbiome; feature: rumen; material: KS-attached | host: Bos | place: Iran: Karaj | collected 2018-10
GCTATGGGACAGAACCCATACCTCATGGGATATGACTCCACATACTTCATGTGCGATTACCTCGCAGGATATGGATATGAGACCAAGTCCGTTCCGTTCCAGGCAGTCTCCATCAAGAACATCGATTCTGATGAAGTCAAGGCTTACATGAAGACCATGGGAATGCTTTAATCTTTAAGCAGAACAAAAACTAAAAGAGCTCTTCGGAGCTCTTTTTTTATTAAGAAAAAAGACCGGCGCATTTGAAAGCGACGGTCTGATAACTCTGAAATGAGATTGCTTTACTGTACCTTGTTGGAATTCTTCAGAACAACGTCATGAGCACCACCCTCAACTATGCTTGTAGCAGAGACAAGCGTGATCTTTGCGTTTTTCTGAAGCTGCTCTATAGTGATGCATCCGCAGTTGCACATGGTGGATGCGACCTTCTTGAGGGAAAGCTGAACATTGGTCTTAAGGCTTCCGGCATAAGGTACATATGAGTCGACTCCTTCTTCAAAACTCAACTCATTGTTTTCACCGGTGTCATATCTCTGGAAATTTCTGGCTCTGTTGGAACCTTCTCCCCAGTATTCCTTCATGTACTGTCCGTTAATGACGACCTTGCTTGTCGGGCTTTCATCGAATCTGGAAAAATATCTTCCGAGCATCATGAAATCAGCACCCATAGCGAGAGCAAGGGTCATGTGATAGTCATGGACTATACCGCCGTCTGAACAGATCGGTATGTATATGCCGGTCTCTTCAAAATACTTATCTCTTTCCTTTGCAACTTCGATCACTGCTGTAGCCTGACCGCGGCCAATGCCTTTCTGCTCTCTTGTAATGCAGATGGAACCTCCGCCGATTCCGATCTTGACAAAGTCTGCCCCAGCTTCAGCAAGATAGCGGAATGCGTCTTTGTCGACCACGTTTCCGGCACCTATCTTTACGGTGTCACCGTAATTACTGCGGACGAACTCGAGGACTTTCTTCTGCCAGATGGAGAACCCTTCGGAGGAGTCGATACAGAGACAGTCGACTCCTGCCTCTATAAGGGCAGGGATCCTCTCCTCATAGTCTCTGGTATTGACTCCGGCCCCGACCATATATCTCTTGTGCTCATCCAGAAGCTCAAGTGTGTTCTCCTTATGGGAGTCATAGTCCTTGCGGAAAACGAAATACTTGAGATGCTGTTCATCATCGATGAGGGGAAGAGCGTTGAGCTTATGGTCCCAGATTATATCGTTGCATTCTTTCAGAGAGGTGCTCTCATGTGCGGTTATGAGTTTTTCAAAAGGACTCATGAACTCGGTAACCTTCGTATCAGGAGACATCCTGGTGACACGATAGTCTCTTGAGGTGACAATTCCCAGAAGCTTTCCTGTAGCAGAACCGTCATCGGTGACGGCCATTGTGGAATGACCGAGCTTATTCTTCAGGGCAAGAACGTCGGCCAGAGTGGAATCGGGTCTCAGGTTGGAATCACTTACTACGAATCCGGCCTTATATGCCTTTACCTTGCGGACCATCTCTACCTGCTTTTCGATAGGCTGAGATACGAATATGAAGGACATTCCGCCTTCCTTGGCCAGTGCTATGGCCATATTGTCATCCGAAACTGCCTGCATGACTGCAGAGACCATCGGAATATTCAGCATGATTGGGGATTGTTCTCCCTTTCTGAACTTGACAAGAGGAGTTCTAAGAGACACGTTCGAGGGTATGCACTCTTCTGTAGTAAGTCCTGGTATAAGAAGATACTCTCCAAACGTATGGGATGGTTCGTTGTAAAAATATGCCATAAAACCTCCTGAATGATAAATAATGATTACTTGTTTCTGTTCTGCATCAGCGAAGGATATTTGCTTCCGCTGTTCAGATATCCACCGGTAAAGGATGACACCTGAGTAACTGTGATGACTGCATCGGAAGACTGCTTGGAAATGAGTTCCATAAGCTCCTTATAACGCTTGCGCTTGAGGGTCAGAAGAAGGACATATTTCTTGCTGTCGTCTATTCCGTGACCGTCAAGGATAGTCATGGCGAATCCGTTGTCTCTAAGGTAATCCGCAAGTTTCATGGATTCATCTCCTGACGGCAGATATACGGAAACTGAACAGAGCCCGAAAGCGAGCTTCTCATCCAGGATCATTCCTATGTACTTGCCGATGGCAGATGCCGAAACCAGAAACAGGATCTTGATCGGATCTTCTTTATATCCGATCATGACGGATGTCGTGATCAGGAGCCATAACACATATTCCACGATTCCGACAAGGATGCCCGGGATCCTTATTCCCTTATTGATGAGCACCGTGGAAAGGGTCCCGAGGGAGACCTCCACGATCTTTCCGACAAATATGAATACATATACCAGAAGGCTGGTACCAGCGGTAAACTCCGCAATTGACTGTATGAACTGAGTCATAAACGGACTCCTTTTTCATTATTTCTAATATTTTAACCTTTTAAAAGGAAAATATAAACACGATTTGACACAAATGGGCCTTTTTTCTACAATTAATCTGAAAATCATATTATGGAGAAATATGGCCTTGGATAAAATGACGATCATGGGCATCGACCCGGGACTTGCGATAGTCGGATACGGTGTAATCGAATATGACGGATTCCATATGGAACTGATCGATTACGGTGCGATATATACCCCGGCAAAGATGTGGGTGCCGGCAAGGCTCGACATAATAAATGACAGCATGGTGAAACTGATGGAGAAGTTCAAACCGGACGAAGTGGCTTTTGAGGAACTCTTTTTCCAGAACAACCAGAAGACAGCCATAGATGTGGCACAGGCCAGGGGAGTATGCCTTATGGCTGCATATAAGATAAACAACAAGATATTTGAATATACGCCCCTCCAGGTTAAACAGGGAGTTACGGGATACGGCAGGGCGGACAAGAAACAGGTGCAGAACATGGTAAAGGCCATACTCGGACTCAAGGAGATCCCTCAGCCAGATGATGCTGCGGATGCAGTCGCAGTAGCCATATGCCATGCTCAGACAACGAATTACAGAAGCTTGAGGAAATATTGATATGTATGCATTTATCCGTGGAAGAGTCGCAATGATCGAACCGAACGTGGCAGTGCTCGACTGCTCCGGAGTAGGGTATAAACTGTTCTGTACGAGAAGGCTCTTTAATGAGGCAAACGTCGGAGATGAGATCACCCTGTACACACAGATGATCGTCAGGGAGGATGAGATATCCCTTTACGGTTTTGCGACCGAGGATGAGAGAAAGGTATTCGAGATGCTGATCTCGGTCTCCGGAGTCGGTCCGAAGGCCGGACTTGCAATTCTTTCCGACATGGATGCTTCAGAGACCGCGACTGCCATCATTTCCGGTGATGTTTCCCAGTTCACAAAGGTTTCCGGGATAGGGAAAAAGACGGCAGAAAGGATAGTCATTGATCTCAAGGACAAGATCGACAAGGGAATGGCCGTTACACAGACGGCAGGTTCAGGCAGAAAACAGCGTGATGCGATAGATGAGGCAGTCGATGCGCTCGTTTCACTGGGATATCAGAAGATGCAGGCGATCAATGCCGTAAAGAGCGTTTCCGCACTCGGAGATACAGCTGAAGAACTCATACTTCTAGCACTTAAGAGACTTGATGTCCGCTGAGGAGATTTCATATGTATAACGATTTAGATGAAGAGAGAATAGTATCCAGTTTCGCAAAAGAGAGCGAAAATACGATGGAGACTGATCTGAGGCCAAGGAGCCTCGGCGAATACATAGGACAGACAAAGGTCAAGGAGAGGATGCAGATATTCATCAATGCCGCAAAGGCAAGGAAGAAACCTCTTGACCATGTGCTTCTTTACGGACCTCCGGGACTTGGAAAGACGACCCTTTCCCATATTATCGCAAATGAACTTGGAGTGAATATAAGGATCACTTCCGGCCCTGCGATCGGGCATTCGGGAGATCTTGCCGCACTCCTTACCAATCTGAACGAGGGAGATGTGCTTTTCATTGATGAGATCCACAGACTCAATGCCAGCGTGGAGGAAGTCCTTTATCCCGCAATGGAGGACTATGCTCTTGACATCATAATAGGCAAAGGGCCTTCTGCAAGATCTCTTAGAGTAGATCTTCCGAAGTTCACTCTCATAGGTGCTACCACGAGATCGGGAATGCTTACCAATCCGCTAAGAGACAGATTCGGGATAATAGAAAGACTGGAGATGTACTCCGTCGAAGAACTTGAACAGCTCGTCAACAGATCAGCCAGGATACTGGGCATAGGGATCGACAGAGACGGAGCAAGGGAGATCGCAGGCAGATCCAGAGGAACTCCGAGAATAGCAAACAGACTTTTAAAGAGAGTAAGGGACTACGCCGAGACCATAGCCGGTGAGATCATAACGAAGGACGTTGCAAATGATGCCCTTGAGATGATGGAAGTTGATAAGCTGGGACTTGACGGAGTGGACAGGAATCTCCTGACAGCACTTATAAATGTGTTCAAGGGAGGCCCGGTCGGACTTGACACCCTGTCTGCTGCTACAGGGGAAGATCCTTCAACAATAGAGGACGTGTATGAACCATATCTCATGCAGATCGGTTTTCTCATGAGGACTCCAAGGGGAAGAATGGCTACGGAAGCTGCATATAAGCATCTCGGGATCCGCTTCAATGACGAGGTCAACAGAGCCTATAAGCAGATGAGCATTTTTACTAATAATGAAGACAAGTGATTTTTTCTATGAGCTCCCTGAGGAGCTCATTGCACAGATACCGGCAGAACCGAGAGACTCTTCCAGACTCATGGTATATCACAGGAAGGACGGGAGAGTCGAGGACAGGATATTCAGAGACATAATAGAATATCTGAGACCCGGCGATGCCCTTGTGATAAACGAGACGAGAGTACTCCCCGTGAGGCTCATTGGAAGAAAAAGAGAAGGTTCCGCAGAAGTGGAATGTCTTCTTCTTAAGAGGCTTGACGGGAACAGATGGGAGGCTCTCATACGCCCGGCGAAAAGACTCAGAGAAGGCATGTATGTGGATTTCGCCGAAGATCTCTGCTGTTCCATTGAAGAAAAGCGGGATGAGGGGATAGCCATACTGAACTTCGAGTATGAAGGAGTCTTTGAAAACCTTCTCGAGGAATACGGGGCTGCACCTCTTCCCCCGTATATCCATCAGGAGAATCCCGATAAAAAGAGATATCAGACTGTCTATGCGAGGATAAACGGCTCTGCTGCAGCTCCTACGGCAGGCTTTCATTTCACCAAGGAACTGATGGACAGGATCAGGGAGAAGGGTGTTGAGATAATCCCCGTGCTCCTTCATGTGGGCCTTGGTACATTCAGACCCGTTAAGGTTGAGGATGTCACGAAACACAAGATGCACAGCGAATACTATGAGGTATCGGAGGAATCGGCCGGGAGGATCAACAGGATCAGGGAGAATGGAGGAAGAATAATAGCAGTAGGAACGACATCCGTAAGGACTCTGGAGAGTGCCGCAGACGATAAAGGAAAGATACATTCCGGAAGCGGAGAGACCGAGATATTCATTTATCCCGGCTATACTTTCAAATGCGTCGATGCTCTGATAACCAACTTCCATCTTCCGGAGAGTACGCTGATAATGCTCGTGGCTGCAATGGTCGGAAGGGAAAAGATACTGGAACTGTATAACAGAGCAGTGAGCGAAAAATACCGTTTCTTCAGTTTTGGAGATGCGATGTTCATAGAATGACGGAAACAGACGGATAAGCATATGTTTGAATTTGAGATCGTAAAAGAAGATAAAAAGACCAGAGCAAGGGCGGGGATCCTGCATACTCCGCATGGGGATATAGAGACTCCCATATTCATGCCCGTAGGGACCAGAGCCACGGTCAAGGCATTGACTCCGGAACAGGTCGAGGAAGCAGGAGCACAGATCATCCTTGCAAATACCTATCACCTGTATCTAAGGCCCGGGAACGGACTTGTTAAGAAGGCGGGAGGGCTCCACTCTTTCATGAACTGGAACAAGCCCATCCTAACCGACAGCGGCGGGTTCCAGGTCTTCAGCCTTGACGGACTGAGGAAGATCACTGAGGAAGGCGTTGAGTTCAAGAGCCATATAGACGGCAGCCTTCATGTGTTCACACCCGAAAACGTTATGCAGATAGAGGAGGATCTCGGAGCAGACATAATAATGGCTCTGGATGAATGTGCAGCCTCAGACAAACCGTATGAATACGTCAGACCTTCCATGTACAGGACCATGAGGTGGGCAGAAAGGTGCAAAAAGGCAAAAAAGAGAGAAGACCAGGCACTTTTCGGCATTGTACAGGGAGGAGTCTTTGAGGATCTGAGGATCGAAAGCAGCAAGATAATCGATGACATGGATTTCCCGGGGAATGCCATAGGCGGACTCAGCGTAGGCGAGGAGAAACCTGTCATGTACAGGATGCTGGACGTGATCGAACCGTATCTCAGCAGACACAAGCCACGCTACCTCATGGGAGTGGGATCGCCTGATTGCCTGATAGAGGCTGCGGGAAGAGGAGTTGACATGCTGGACTGTGTCCTTCAGACCAGGACCGCCAGGATGGGAACGGCTCTTACGAGACACGGAAAGATGAACATGCATAACAAGAAGTTCGAGGAGGATATGAGTCCTCTTGATGATCAGTGCCAGTGCTACGCCTGCAGGCATTTCTCAAGGGCATATATCCGCCATCTCGTATGCGTGGGTGAAATCCTAGGCGCAACGCTCCTTTCCATACATAACATCACATTCTCCCTCGACCTCATGAAGACCATGAGACAGAGCATAATAGACGGCAACTACTCAGAATTCAGGGAGGAGTATCTCTCCATGATGGGATACGAACCCGTGGAAATGACATATTGATATTGCCGATTTCCATAAATATAATATTGAAAGAAACAATAACACGGAGGAACAATCAATGCCTGAAGGATTTTTGAACGGAATCGTAAACTATCTGCCTCTCATACTGGCTTTTGTGGCACTTGTGCTTGTTATGGTCATCCCGCAGAAGAAGAAGGACAAAGCTTTCAAGAAGATGATCGACAGCATGAAGGTCGGTGATACAGTAAAGACCATCGGATGCATCTATGGGAAGATAGTCAGGATAAAGGAAGATCTCGTCACCATAGAGACCGGTCCGGACAAGACTACCTTTGAGATATCAAAGGATGGTATCTCGGCTGTTTCAAGCACAGAGACAAAGACGAAATGAACCTAAACCGTACCTAGGGTACGGTTTATTAAACGACTGATGAAAAAGAACCCTGCTTTCATACTTATGACGATTCTGATATTTCTGGCGGCTTCAATGCTCTCTCCGGCAGGAGCGATAAGCCTCTCGGATCTTCCTCTGAAGAGGGGCTCCGGAGGAGCCGTCGTTTTTGTGGTCCAGAAAAAACTGAATGAGCTGGGATTCTTCAATTTCAGGCCTACCGGATATTTTGGAGATATGACAAGAGACGCCGTCATGTCTTTCCAGAGAAAGAATTCCCTGAAGGCGAACGGCATAGTGGATGCAGAGACGTACAGTGCCATATTCTCCAAGAATGCCGTAAGAGCCGGCGCGAGCTCTGTCATAAAGAGAAAGATCGGACCGAGGATCATAACCAATCCTTCAAAGAGGGGCGAACTGATGGAATGGAGCGAGGTGCTCACCTATCTCACCATAGGAAAGGAAGCCCGCGTATATGATTTCTATACCGGCTATGAGTACAGTATCGTGAGGGTCGGGGGAGAGAATCACGCCGACGTAGTTCCTGCCAGCGATGAAGACTACAAAATGTTTTTAAAGACATTCGGCGGTTCACATACATGGGAAAAAAGACCTGTTGTCATCACTGTGGACGGGCACGATATAGCTGCCTCCGTCTTCGGAGCTCTTACCAGGAAAGAGAGCAACTCCAGTTTTATAGACGGGACTTTATGCTTCTATTTCCATAACAGCACTTCTGACATCGGAGGACTTACCGATTCCGAACATATCACCAATATCTATATGGCTTCGAAGGGTATCGGGAGTGCAAAATGATCATCACCAGGCTTGAACAGCAGAAGAGGAACCGAAACAGGTTCAATATATGGACAGAAGAGGGCTTCGTTACTGCGGTCTCATCCGACATGGTGCTGAAGTATTCCCTGAAGCAGGATATGGAGATCTCCTCGGAGCTCCTGAACCGGATAAAGGAAGAGGATGACCTCAAATATGCCAAGGAGAGGGCTATGGAATATGTGGCCTATCAGCCGAGGAGCAGGACCGAAGTTGTAAGGAAACTCAAACAGAAGGGACTGAGTCCGAAGAGCATAGATGAAGCTGTTGAGACCCTCGAGAGATATCATTATCTCGATGATGCGGAATATGTGAGAGAGTTCACCAGATCCTATGCGAAGAGGTACGGGAAAAGGGTCATAGAGCAGAAACTCCTGCAGAAGGGCATATCAAGGGAAGTGATCGATGAGAATATGAATATCGATGACGGAAGAGAAGAGCAAACTGCCCTTGACATTGCCAGGAAGGCTCTTCGGAGATCGTCTGAGGAGGACAGTTTCAAGTTAAGGCAGAAACTATTCCGGACTCTTGTATCGAAGGGCTTTTCATATGATCTTTCAAGGTCCGTGACGGACAGGGTCATGGAAGAGATTGAGGATGAAGACTGATCTTTTATGAGAAAGAGAACAATAATCGGCAAAAGGTATTGACCTTGACGACTTTCGATATATAATAATGTTTGTTAGCACTCGACATGTAAGAGTGCTAATAATATGAATACGAACATTTTTTTTTAAGGAGATAAATCATGAAGCTTAGACCATTGGCTGACAGAGTAGTCATTAAGACCGTTGAAGCAGAAGAGAAGACAAAGAGCGGTATAGTGCTTGCAGGTACTGCAAAAGAAAAGCCCCAGATCGCTGAAGTAATAGCAGTAGGTCCCGGAGGAAACGTGGACGGCAAGGAGATCACCATGCAGGTCAAACCCGGAGACAAGGTAGTGTTTTCCGAGTATGCAGGTTCAAAAGTCAAAATGGACAACGAGGAGGTAATAATCCTCCGTCAGTCTGACATACTGGCAATAGTCGAATAAGTAATCAGGAGGATCTGAAAAATGGCAAAACAGATTAAATACGGAGAAGAAGCAAGAAGAGCACTGGAGAGTGGTGTGAATCAGCTCGCAGATACAGTTAAGATCACCCTTGGACCAAAGGGAAGGAACGTGGTTCTTGATAAGAAATACGGTTCTCCTCTGATCACAAATGACGGAGTTACCATTGCAAAGGAGATCGAACTCGAGGATCCTTTTGAGAACATGGGAGCACAGCTCGTAAAGGAAGTCGCCACAAAGACCAATGATGTTGCAGGTGACGGAACCACTACCGCTACCCTCATGGCTCAGGCCATCATCAGGGAAGGCCTCAAGAACGTGGCTGCAGGAGCAAACCCCATGGTGCTCAAGAACGGTATAGCAAAGGCTGCTGACCGTGCGGTAGAGGCTCTTAAGGAAATGTCCAAGCCTATTGAGGGAACAGAAGCAATAGCTCAGGTAGCGTCCATCTCTGCAAGCAATGAGGAGATAGGAAGCCTGATAGCAGAGGCTATGGAAAAGGTCGGAAACGAGGGTGTCATCACGGTAGAGGAATCCAAGACCATGAAGACCGAACTCAATGTCGTAGAGGGAATGCAGTTTGACAGAGGTTATGCTTCAGCTTACATGGCAACCGATACAGACAAGATGGAAGCAGTTCTTGATGATCCTATGATCCTCATCACCGATAAGAAGATATCCAACATCCAGGAGATCCTTCCGGTACTTGAACAGATAGTCCAGATGGGAAAGAAGCTCCTCATCATAGCCGAAGACATCGAAGGGGAAGCTCTTGCTACGCTCGTCGTTAACAAGTTAAGGGGAGTATTCAACTGCGTGGCAGTCAAGGCTCCGGGCTTCGGTGACAGAAGAAAGCAGATGCTTGAAGACATAGCTATCCTCACCGGAGGAACGGTAATATCTGAGGAAGTCGGACTTGAACTCAAAACCGCGACCGTCGACATGCTCGGAAGAGCACGCCAGGTTAAGGTCGACAAGGACAACACGATAATCGTTGAAGGAAAGGGAGATCCTGCAAAGATCCATGCAAGAGTAGCTTCCATCAAGAACCAGATAGAAGAGACCACGAGCGACTATGACAGGGAAAAACTTCACGAGAGACTTGCAAAGCTTGCAGGCGGAGTTGCAGTTATTCAGGTCGGCGCAGCAACCGAGACTGAGATGAAGGATATGAAACTCAGGATCGAAGACGCTCTGGCAGCAACAAGGGCGGCAGTCGAAGAGGGAATCGTCCCCGGAGGCGGTACAGCACTTCTTAAGACAGAGGATTCAGTAAAAGAGCTTCTTGAAAAGATAGAAGACAACGATGAGAAGACAGGAGTCAAGATAGTTCTCCGTGCACTCGAGGAGCCGATCAGACAGATAGCTTCCAATGCAGGAGTCGAGGGAAGCATAGTGGTTGAGAAGATCCGCAATAACGCTTCCGGTTCATTCGGATATGACGCAAGAAAAGAAGAATACGTCGACATGATCGAAGCAGGTATCCTCGATCCTACGAAGGTCACCCGTTCGGCACTTCAGAATGCAGCATCCATAGCTGCAATGCTCCTGACGACAGAGAGCATAGTGGCCGATATTCCTGAGAAGGAAGAGGCTGCTCCTGCAGGTGCAGGCGGAATGGGCGGAATGTATTGATTTCCTCCGCATAAAAAGAAAAAGAAAGCCCTCCCGTATATTCATGGGAGGGTCTTTTTATGCTCTCAAACAGAGTGAAGCGTCAAGCCCAATCTGATATAATTGTGAAAAAGACCATTTGACGAGGTGATACCATTGAAAGACGGTTTTATAAAAGTTGCAGCAGCGGGATTCAAGGTCAGACCCGGTGACATAAGACATAACGGTGAGCTGATAATAGATAGGGTAAAGGAAGCTTCTGCTCAGGGGATCAAGATACTGGTGTTCCCCGAGCTGTCTCTTACGGGATGTACTCTAGGGGACATGTACAGACAGGATATCATCTTAAGGAACAGTGAGAAGATGATCACCCGCATACTCCAGAGCACTTCATGCACAGACGTCCTGTTCGTATTCGGTGCACCTCTGAGAATAGACGGATCGGTATATGACTGTGCCATGGTCATGAAGAGCGGAGAGATACTGGGTTGCGTACCGAAGAAGATCACCTCTGCATATTCCAGAAGGGCATTTTCCCCGTATGATGACGATCCGTTCGAGATAGTGATAGCAGGAGAAGAGACTGTATTCGGAAACGATCTGCTCTTCTGCTGTGAGGACATGGAAGAACTTAAGATAGGAGTAGAGATATCTGACGATCTGGAGATGGCCGTATCACCTGCTGAGATAATGTATATGAACGGTGCGACCCTTGTACTGAATCCGTCGGGCATGAATGAGACCGTGAAGAGCTCCGAGATGAGAAGGCTTCTCATAAGAACGGCTACCTACAAGGGGGACGGAGCATACATCATGAGTGAAGCAGGCACGGGAGAATCCACCACAGATCTGGTGTATCTGGGAGAAAAACTCATATTCGAGTGCGGGAAGATGCTTTCCGAAGGTTTCGATGGAGACATGTTTACCGTGAGTGAGATTGATATTGAGACCATTGCCCATGAAAAACTCATAAAGGGAAAAGAGACCATTGAGACTGCCGAAAAGGTGTATTTCGATATGGAACCGGAGGATACGGTTCTTACAAGACATTATCCTAAGAATCCGTTCATACCTGAAGACGGTGCGAAGAAGGATGAGAGGATGGAGAAGATCCTGGATATCCAGGCAGCTGCTCTCAGAAGGAGGCTGGAACACATAGGGTCAAAAGATGCTGTGATAGGAGTTTCGGGAGGACTCGATTCCACGCTTGCCGTACTCGTTGCTACGAGGACATTTGATCTCATGGGTCTGTCCAGGAAAAACATACACACCATCTCAATGCCGTGCTTCGGTACCAGCAGCAGGACCAAGAGCAATGCGGAGATACTCTGCGAGGAACTCGGAACGGACTTCAGGACGGTGGATATCTCCAGGACCGTAAAGGCTCATTTTGACGATATAGGGCATGACGGGGCCATTCTGGATGCCGCCTTCGAGAATGCTCAGGCAAGAGAGAGGACGCAGGTCCTCATGGACACTGCGAATATGTGCTCGGGAATCGTGATCGGGACCGGAGATCTGTCCGAACTTGCGCTGGGATGGGCAACCTACAACGGAGATCACATGTCCATGTATTCAGTGAACGGAAGCGTTCCCAAGACGCTCATAAGGGAAGTAGTGAGGCATGTCGCCGACTGTTCAGGTAATGGCCTGAAGGCTGTACTGTATGACATAATAGATACTCCGATAAGTCCCGAGCTCCTTCCTTCAAAAGAGGATGGAATGGATCAGAAGACGGAGGACATAGTTGGACCGTATGAGCTCCACGATTTTTATCTGTATTATTTCATAAGATATGGCATGCGTCCTGAGAGAATAGCCAGGCTTGCAGAACATGTATTTGAGGGTGAATATGATAGGACCGTGATCCTGAAATGGATGAGGGTATTCTTCAGAAGGTTCTTCTCGCAACAGTTCAAGAGAAATTGTCTGCCTGACGGACCGAAGGTCGGATCCGTATCTCTTTCTCCGAGAGGAGACATGAACATGCCAAGTGACATGTATGCCTCTGAATGGATGGAAGCTATGGATAAGATGGATAATTTGTAAAAAAGAAGAACGATTTATTACGTAAGTATGAATTTTGAGCGAGTCTCATATACACGTATATTTCAATAAAGTACAATGGCTTTAAACGATGCTGAAGTCATTGTATTTTTATATGAAAGGCAAAGGTGCTTACCGTGAGCAAAGGAAACAGAGCTTTCAAAACGATACTGAAGGTCCTCTGCGCAGTACTGACTGTGGCGATAACTGTCGTTTCCGTGATCGCAATCAGATCAGAAGCCGATAACAAGGTGCTCGCAGCTGATAACAGGACGAAGGCGTCCAATACTCAGGAAAAGGCCTATGAAGGAGGCACAATCCTTCTGACGGATAAGGCCAAGGCCAGCACCGGGACTGTCAAATGGAAGACTGCTGACGTAAAAGTAGCAGCAGCATCGTTCGAGTTCAATGAGGAAAAGAAGCCCTCAAAGGTATATTCTTCGGAATCTGAAAAGGGGCAGGAGATCGTTGAGATAAATACCAGGCTCATGGAACTCAGTTATATGGAGAACGACAATCCGTCCGATACATATGCAAAGACCACGGAAGAGGCAATAAAGGTCTTCGAGAGAAAGAACGGCTTTGAGATGGATGGTATCCTGACGGAGTTTGAATATGACATACTCATGAGCGATGAAGCCCAGCAGTTCAGCGTGGCATTAGGAGACGTGGGTACGGATGTCAGTGAACTTCAGGCAAGACTGGTGGACCTTGGATATCTCGAAGTAGTGACCGGAGAGTTTGGGATGCATACTCAGACAGCAGTCATTGGTTTCCAGAAGGCAAATGGTCTTAAAGCAGACGGAAAGATCGGCACAGAGACAAGAGAAGTACTGTATTCCGATGAAGCTGAAGCTAAAGCGCTTTCATATGGAGACCAGAACGAGGACATCAAGATCTATCAGCAGAAGCTGTCCGATCTCGGATATTATGACGGAAAGATCGACGGATTCTTCAGCACTCAGTTCAAGAATGCCGTAAAGGAATTCCAAAGCAAGAACGGAGTCATAGCCGACGGCATGATAGGAAAGAACACGAGGACCCTCATCCTTTCCGAGAAAGCAGAACCCAGCTACTATGGCCTTGGGGACAGCGGGGATACTGTAAGGAAGATCCAGGGAAGACTCGTGGACCTGAAATACATGTCCGGTGATACGGGTTATTTCGGAGAAGTGACAGAGAAAGCAATAAAGGCTTTCCAGACCGCAAACGGCATTTCCGCAGACGGTAAGGTCGGAAAGAAGACAATGGATATCCTTTTCTCCGACAAGGCAGTATCAAAGCCTGTAACACCTAAGACAAACACGCAGGCAAAGGATCCGAAGACCACGACTACAAAGGACAAAACTTCTACCAAGACTACAACGACCACTACAAAGGACGACAAGCCAAAGGATACCGGAAAGGACACTACCACCTCGACCGATAAAACAAAGAAAGACGACACCACCACAACCAAGACCGATACAAAGAAGGAAGAGACCACAACGAAGCCCGCAGGAACAGAGGCTACAAAGAAGGCTGACTCCTCTAAGGTTGATGAACTGATCGCAGTTGCAAAGAGCAAGCTCGGATGCAAATACGTACTCGGAGCAAAAGGACCCGACCAGTTCGACTGTTCAGGATTCGTATACTGGTGCCTCAACCAGGTCGGTGTGAAGCAGGGATATATGACGTCTTATGGATGGAAGGGAACTACCAAGTATCCTATAGTGACATCAATGGGAGATCTTCAGAAGGGTGATATCATAAGCTATCAGGGGCACGTTGCGATCTATATCGGAAATAACCAGATGATAGATGCTTCCTCAGCAGAAGGCAAGATAAGGATAACGAACATATACAGCAACGTATATTGGAAGAACCACTTTATTAAGGGACTCAGGATCTTCTGAGACTGAACGGAAAAGACATGAAGGATGCCGGAACGGCATCCTTTTTTTGTTGTTTTCGGATACTGTCTGAGATGATTTTTCTTTTCTTTGTGTTTTTGTAAAAAAACCTCTATTTTTCAAAAAAAGTGTATCAAAAAGATTGAAAAGAGGGTATAATGTGAATCAAGTACGAGAAAAGTGGATAAAAGTGTTGAAATGTGGTGAATTTCAAGGCTGAAATCTGCAGAAAGGAACAAAATGCTGATAGGTGAATACTCCCATAGCATAGACGCTAAGGGTAGGGTCTTCATCCCCGCCAAATTCAGGGAAGAACTTGGTGAAACGTTCATAGTGACAAGCGGAACCGAAAGGTGTCTGTTTGTTTTTGCGTTGAAAGAGTGGATGGAATTCGCCGGTAAACTGCAGAATGTTCCTGTCACAGATACTGAATCCCAGAAATTCCTCCGTTCTCAGTTCGCTTCGGCAACGGAATGCACACCTGACAAGCAGGGAAGGATCCTCCTTCCGGCAAAACTCAGGGAATATGCTGGCCTTGACAAGGACGTGGTGGCAATAGGAGTCATGAGCAGAGTGGAACTCTGGGCTAAGGATAACTGGGAAACATACAACTCGTATGATGATGAAGAATACCAGAACGCTCTCAACAAGCTCTCGAAAATAGGTATCTGAGACTATGACCCATACAACTGTTCTGCTCCATGAAACGGTGAACAGTCTCCCTCTTGAAACAGGGAAGATATTCGTAGACTGTACGCTCGGCGGAGGAGGACACAGTCTTGAGATACTGAAGTCTTCCGAAGCCAGGCTGATAGCGATCGATAAAGACGAATACGCCATAGACTATTCAAAAGAGAGACTGAAAGAGTATTCCGACCGGATAACATTCGTCCGAAGCGATTTCCGTGAGATCAGAAAAGTGCTGGAGGATCTCGGTGTAGAGAAAGTCGATGGTCTGATAGCGGACCTCGGAGTCTCATCCTTCCAGCTGGATGACGAATCGAGAGGATTCTCATATATGAAGGATTCTCCGATAGATATGAGGATGGACAGGGATGATCCCTTTTCAGCAGAACAGATCGTGAACGGATATCCGAAGGACGAACTCATCAGGATCCTCTATGAATACGGCGAAGAGAAATACGCTCCGAGGATAGCTGAGGCAATAATCCGGAACAGGCCGATAGAGACAACGGGTCAGCTCTCGGAGATAGTAAAGAGTGCTCTTCCGGCGGCCGAAAGAAGAAAGAACCATCACCCCGCAAAAAAGACGTTCCAGGCCATAAGGATCGAAACGAACGGGGAACTCGAGGCGCTGAAGAGTGCAGTAGAGGATTTCATAGATGTTCTGAATGACGGCGGCGTAGCCGCAATAATAACCTTCCATTCCCTAGAGGACAGGATAGTGAAGGAAGCATTCAGAAAAGCGGAAAATCCGTGTACATGTCCTCCCTCCTTTCCGGTATGCGTATGCGGGAAGAAGAGCAGGGGAAGGGTAATGACAAAGAAACCCATAGTTCCCTCGGAAGAAGAAGTTGAAGACAATCCGAGAGCCAGGAGCGCAAAACTCAGGGTATTCAGGAAATCGGACATTTGAGGTCATAAATGGAGTACAGGAGAAGATACTCAAGATATCAGACCGGAACTGCGGCGCCGAAGTACAACGAACCCATAAGGCGGCCAAAGAAAAAAGTCAGAGTCAGAGAGTACAGAAAAATCGAAGTAAGCTATCGTGAGCATCCGCTTACCGCACAGAGGAGAAAAACAATGGTCAAGATCTGTGCAACGGCAGCGGTCGTATTCCTCATGCTTACCCTTGTAGTAGCCATTAACGGCCTCAGTTCTAAGGTCAGTCTCCAGAATGTGAAGATCCAGGAGAACATAAATGATCTTCAGGAACAGATAGAAAAGATCAATGTGGACATCACCACATCATGCGATATACATAGCATAGCCCAGGATGCGGAGGAGAGGCTCGATATGTCTTTCCCGAGCGACGATCAGGTCAGATATGTTGTCCTTGATGAAGATCTGCCGACTGAACAGTCCGAGAACATAGGTCAGAACAATTAACAACAGGCTGACAGATTTGGAGGGATGACGTGCCTAACAGTTCAAGAACAAACCGGGTCAGACTGTTTATTCTTTATTTCATTACCATGCTGCTGCTGGTAGTCTGCGTTGCAAGACTCGTACAGCTGATGGTATTCAATGCGGAGGATATCCAGGGAAAAGTCGAGAATCAGTGGACTAAAGACATTTCCGATGCTCCGGTTAGAGGCAACATACTAGACGTCAATGGAGAGATACTTGCAACTAGTGCTACCACCACTAGTGTTTTATTATATCCAAAACAGATAAAGGATCCGGGCGAGATTGCAGACAAACTGGCACCTATTCTGTCCATGGACAGACAAAAGGTGTTCGAAGTCGCAAGTGACAAGACAAAGGTCGAAGCCTGGCTGAAACGCAATATCTCCGATGAACAGGTGGAGAAGATCAGGGATCTTCAGCTCAAGGGCATCGGATTCTTTTCGGATCTCAAACGCATTTATCCATACGGAAGCTTCCTTTCCCAGGTGCTCGGATATGCCGATTCGGATGGCATAGGGCAGCAGGGGATAGAGAAGACCATGAACGAATACCTGAACGGTGAGAGCGGAACGACAATAGCACAGGTAGATGCCCAGGGCAGAGTGGTAAGCGGCACAGAAGAACTGTATATAGAGGTAATCAACGGCTATGATGTAGTCCTTACTGTCAACACGGTAGTTCAGACTTTTGCCGAGAATTCCGCAAAAGCTGCATGCGATAAGTATCAGGCCGACAGCGTAGGGATCATAGTCATGAACCCCAAGACGTTCAAGATAGCGGCCATGGCCGGATATCCCCAGATGAATATCAATGAGTATTCTTCGTATTCTTCTTCCGATATAACGAAGCTTATAAGGAACAGGAATGTCTCTGATCCTTTTCAGCCGGGAACCATGATTGACGGAATGGTGCTTGCAGCTGCTATGGACCTCAGTGTCGGAGGCACTTATGAGTGCTCCGAAGACATACTCATAAATGATGAAGTCGTGCGTTGCTGGTCAAAGCATCATCATGGAAAGCAGAGCGTAAGCGAGCTTCTCGAAAATTCGTGCAACGTGGGTCTCTCAAAGCTTGCACTGGACCTGAACAAGGACAATCTCTATTCATATCTTTTCAAATTCGGGTTCGGGTCAAAGACCTCAGCAATTTTCAATAATGAATCAAAGGGATATCTGAAAGAGATCAGATATGCAAGAGATATAGACGTGGCCAAAGCTGCAGAAGGTCAGGACATGACTGTCACTCCCATTCAGCTCATAACGGCTTATTCAGCTCTGGTAAATGGAGGAAAGTATGGTTCCCCCATCATAGTCGATCATCTGGAGGATGATAAGGGCAATAAGGTATATCCGGAACAGGAAGCGCCTAAGCAGATAATAAGTGATTCCACAGCATTAAGGATGAAGCAGCTCCTCATAAACAACGTAAAAGAGGGCAACAGCAAGAATGCAAGGATAAATGGGATAACCGTGGGAGGAAACACCGCAACAGCCAAGAACATTATTGACGGTCAGACTCAGATAGTCTGCTCATCAGTGGCATTTGCACCGGCGGACGATCCAGAGTTCATCGTCCTCACTGTCGTCAGGAATCCGAAATCATATATGGCTTATGGAGAGCTTGCAGCAACATACTACAGCGGAGAAGTCCTTGAGAAATGCCTCAAATTCGATGGTTACAATCTTGCTCCTGTCACGGGAGAAGGATTCGTAGAAGTCCCGGACATAACCGATCATACTTCCGATGCGGGAAAGTGGATGATAGAGCAGGCAGGACTAAAATTTGAACTAAAAGGAAAAGGGGATATCGTCGGTCAGTCTCCGAAAGCCGGGACCTATGTCGAAAAGGGAACTGTCGTAACCGGATTTGCAAGCGACTATACCGAGATATCAGATACGGTCGTCATCGTCCCGGATCTGAAAGGAAAGACTCTCTATCAGGCATTTGAGGAACTCAGGAAACTAAGCCTCAACATCGCTGTACAGGGTGAGAATCAGACGAACGTGATCTCGAGCCAGGAACCGGCAAAGGGCACCGAGCTTCATTTCGGAGATACGGTCACTGTGACATGTGACTAGGAGAAGATATGAGATTATTCGAACTAATAAAGGATCTTGACTGTACTTCAACAGTTGACAGAGATATAGAGATAACAGGACTCGCCTATGACTCCAGAAAAGTCAGAAATGGGGATCTGTTCTTCTGTATACGGGGTGTTTCGACCGATGGGCACAAGTATGCTCCTTCAGCAGTGGAGAACGGAGCTGTATGTCTTATGGTATCCGAAAAACTGGATATAGACGTTCCTCAGATAGTCGTTAAGGATGACAGGAAGGCCATGGCCCTTATATCAAAGAGGTTTTATAGGTGTCCCTCAGACGACATGCTGATGGTAGGTATCACCGGGACGAGCGGAAAGACCTCATCAACATATATGATGAAATCGGTCCTCGAAGAGGCGGGCTACAATACCGGTCTTATCGGAACGGTGCATATACAGTATAACGATATGGACATACCGTCAGAGCATACCACCCCGGAATCGATGGATCTTCAGAAGATCCTATCCGATATGAGAGATGCAGGAGTAAAGGCAGTGGTTATGGAAGTATCATCACACTCTCTGTATCTCGACAGGGTATACGGTATAAGGTATCAGGGAGCCATGTTCACGAATCTCTCTCAGGATCATCTGGATTTCCACGGAGATTTTGAAAGCTATTTCAGGGCAAAAGAGATACTGTTCCATGTTTCAGATTCCTGTGCGGTCAATGCTGATGACGAATACGGAAGGAGACTCAGCAGGACTGCAGAGGGAAAGCTTCTGACCTACGGAACAGAACGAGGAGCAGATGTGAGAGCATCCGGGATCGAGTTATATACCGATCACAGCATATTTGATCTGGAATATGATGGAGAACAGAGAAGGGTGAGAGTGGGAATGCCCGGAGCATTCATGGTCTCCAACAGTCTCGGGGTCATAGCACTGTCCCTGGCAATGGGGATCGACATTGAAACTGTTATAAGAGGAATAGAAAAAGTCAATCATGTACCCGGGAGAGTGGAGAATCTCGACACTCAGGGAAGAGATTTCAGTATAGTACTTGATTACTGTCACAAGCCGGAAGCTCTTGAGAAGGTGCTTACCATGCTCAAGGGCTATGCAAAGGGCAGAGTCGTATGTGTCTTCGGATGCGGAGGTAACAGAGACAGTCTGAAAAGACCTCTCATGGGAAAGATCTCCGAGGACATAGCAGATTTCACGATAGTTACTTCGGATAATCCGAGATTTGAGGATCCCGAAGCGATAATAAAGGATATCACCGCAGGTATGGAAAAGGACAATCATATGGTCATAACCGACAGGAGAGAGGCCATAAAATATGCTATCCACAATGCCCTTAAGGACGATGTTATTCTGCTTGCGGGAAAAGGTCACGAGGATTATCAGGAGATAAAAGGAGTACATTATCCCTTTGATGAGAAAGTGATCGTTAAAGAGATCCTTGACAGCATGAATTAAAGAGGTGGTCCAAATGGACATATTACAGGAGATCAGTCTGGTTTTCATATCGGTCATGGCATCTTTCGCACTGGCCCTCATACTCGGAAAGATATTCATCCCGTTGCTTCACAGGATGAAATTCGGTCAGCCTGTCAGGGATGACGGGCCGCAGACCCATCTTAAGAAACAGGGCACTCCCACCATGGGAGGCATGTTCATAGCCATAGCCATGGTGATAGCCTGTCTCATTTTTTCGGGAAAGTGCAGCGAAGAGCTTTGGGCAATGATGGCAGCAAGCCTTTTGTTTGCGGTCATAGGACTTATAGACGACCTTAAGAAGATAAGGGAACATAATTCGAAGGGTATAAGGGCATGGCAGAAGATAGCCCTCCAGCTGATATTCGGTTCATTATGTGCAGTATATGCATATATGAATTATGGCAGTGAAATATATGTCCCGTTCCTGGGGAAGACCGTTGAGATGGGATGGGCATTTATACCGTTCTGTGTCGTTTTCATGATAGCCTTTACCAATAGCGTGAACCTGACAGACGGTCTGGACGGACTTGCCGCAAGCGTTACAGGCATTAATGCTTTATATTATGCACTGATGTTCATTCTGTTCGCATCAGTAGGACATAACACGGACGGATCCATCTTTTCGGGCATACTGCTCGGAAGCATAATGGGATATCTGATATATAATTCATATCCTTCAAAGGTCATGATGGGAGATGTGGGATCTTTCCTGCTTGGAGGAGCGCTCTCATCCCTTGCGATAATCTCAAAGACAGAGCTCCTCGTACCGATCTCGGGAATCATGTTTGTGCTTTCAAGCGTTTCAGTCATACTCCAGGTGGGAAGTTATAAACTGAGACACAAGAGGATATTCAAGATGGCTCCGCTGCATCACCATTTTGAACTTATGGGTTATTCCGAGACCAATATAGTTACGGCATATACCGTCATAACGGGGATAGCCGTGATGGCAGCATTATTATGGATAAAGTGAGAATATGATTATGGAATACAGAGACAATTATCAGGGTAAGAACGTTCTGGTCGTAGGAATGGCGAGGAGCGGTATCTCTTCGGCAAAACTTCTTCTGAAACTTGGGGCAAACGTGGCTCTTTATGACAGAAAGACCAGAGAAGAACTGAATAACGATAAAGTAAACTACCTTATTGATGAAAAGGGAGTAAAGGACCTGCTTGGAGTTTCTGCTGAAGAGGCTGAAACATGGGCTGATGAGATGGTCCTGAGTCCCGGAGTCCCGATAAGACAGCCGTTGATAGAAGAAGCAAAGGCTCACGGAAAGCGTGTGATAGCCGAGATCGAGCTTGGCTACGAAGTTGCAAAATGCCCGATAATCGGTATCGGGGGGACAAACGGAAAGACCACGACGACTTCTCTGACCGGAGAGATCTTCAAGAATGCCGGCAAGAACACGTTCGTACTCGGAAACATCGGGCTTCCACTTACAGAGCATGCATATGAGGCAAAGGAAACGGACTATATCGTAGCCGAGATAGCCGCTCTTCAGTTGGAGACAACTGAACATTTCAGACCGAAGGCATTTGCACTGCTGAACATCACCGTAGATCATCTGGACAGATTCGGAACGATGGATTATTACACAGAATGCAAGATGAAGGCCTTCCAGAACCAGACAAGAGATGATATCGCAATACTCAATATAGATGATCCGATAACCCTTTCTCAGATCCATAAGATAAAGAGCAAGCTCATGATGTTCTCAAGAAGGCATGAGGTCGATGAAGGTGCTTTCGTAAGGGACGGCATGATAGTATTCCGCATGAACGGAAGAGAAAGCGAAGTATGCAGGACTGATGAAGTTCGCATACCCGGAAATCACAACCTCGAGAATGCACTTGCCGCTGTTTGCCTTTCAATGTGCATGGGCATCTCGGCAAATGTGGTTGCATATACTCTTAAGACGTTTGCAGGAGTGGAGCACAGGATCGAATTCGTAAGGGAAGTGAACGGAATTAGATTTATAAATGACTCTAAGGGCACGAATCCGGACTCAACCATCAAGGCTATAGAGACCATGACGGGCCCTACGGTCCTTATTCTCGGAGGATATGACAAGCATATATCTTTTGATGATATGTTTGATCATTTTACAGACAACATAAAGGATATCGTCATACTTGGGGCGGTCAAGGATCAGCTTGTAGATACAGCCGAAAGGAAAGGCTTCAGGAACTATCACGTAGTCGACACGTTTGAGGAAGCGGTAAAGAAAGCATATTCACTGTCAGCTGCAGAAGGAACTGTGCTTCTGTCGCCCGCGTGTGCAAGCTGGGATATGTTCGACAACTTTGAACAGAGAGGCGAGATATTCAAGAATATCGTAAAAGCTCTGTAACGGGGAGATACGGATGGGAAAGGTAATAAGGATGAGGGAGCCTGAAAGAAGGCCCTCAAGAAACAGGATAAGACAGGAATCGAGAGTCGTTGAAGTCGAGCAACGTGTGGAATACACGAAATCGATCGACTACGTATCCCTCATTCTTGTTGCGCTCCTCGTTGCCTTCGGACTCATCATGGTATATTCATCCAGTTACTATGTCTCCCAGATAAGAGGCGAATCTCAGGCGTATTATTTCATCAAGCAGATAATCTCCGCATTCATTGGAGCAGTGCTGATGATAATACTCTCAAATTTCGACTATCATAACTTTATAGCATTCTCGTATGACAGAAATAAGCTTGCAAACGGCTATTACAGAAGAAGACCTGTCTTACAGAAACCATATATCTGGGCTCTCATAGGTGCTGCAGTTTCCCTTTTCCTTGTATACACTCCGATAGGGATGTCCGTCAACGGATCGAGAAGATGGATCAACCTGGGAATAAGCATACAGCCTTCCGAGATAGTGAAGATAGGAATGATCATTTTCATATCCGGATCACTGGCAGAGTTTCCGACGAGAATCATGAGATTCTGGGACGGCCTCGTATATCCGTACCTTACGGTGCTCCTCCTTCTCTGTGCTGTCATATTCTTCCAGCCGAACTTCAGTGCTATAGTCTGTATCTCCATCATAGTCATGTGCATGCTCTGGATCGGCGGAATGAGGGCAAGCCATTTCACGATAATAATCGTAGTAGGCATCATAGGAGGAGTGTTCTTCCTGCTGATGAAAGACTACAGAGTTCAGAGGATAGAGGACCTCGTCAATCCGTATAACAGCTGGCAGCTCAAACAGTCATTGTATTCGATAGGAGCAGGCGGCATATTCGGAAGGGGACTTGGAAACAGCATGCAGAAACTGCTGTATCTGCCTTACAGGGAGTCTGACTTCATATTTGCGATAATAGCGGAAGAGACCGGCCTTGTCGGATGTCTCATCCTTATAATCCTGTTTGCACTTCTGATCTGGAGGGGAGTCATGATATCCATGAACGCACCTGACAGACAGGGGATGATACTTGCGACCGGCGTCACGGCCACAATGGCCATTCAGGTTGTCATCAACATAATGGTCAATATAGGACTCTGCCCGCCTACGGGCGTCGTCCTCCCGTTTATCAGTTACGGAGGTTCCAGCGTTGTCATATTCATGGCACTTATGGGACTCCTGCTTAATGTGTCAAAGCAGACCAATCTGTCGGTAGTGAGAGCCAGGAACAAGATACCGTTCTATCTTGAGATACCTTCGGATGACAAGAGCGGCAGGAAATACAACATAGAGAAGAAAAAGAAAAAGAGAAGATAAATGTTATATTAAAATGATCGGCGGGGCAACATACTGCTCCGCCGGTTTCTTTATTCTATCCTGAAATATCAGATTATCACGATCTGGACTATGTTCTCTCCACCCATGACGGGTACGAGCTGTATGCCCGATGTTACTTTGTCATCAGGAGCTATCTTGGATGAAGGGATCTGATGGATGAGATCGAGATCAGTCTTCATCTCAAACATGACGGTCTTGTCTATATAGTAAGCACCTGCGATATAAGTGCCGTTCGAACCGTCTTTGTTCCAGAGAATGATCTTGACTCCTTTTCCGTTCCTGTTCTGTTTCGGTATTGAGACTATGGAGGCCTGCCTCGTGAATCCCTCGTTTGTGAAACAGATCACATTTCCCTGGTTTCCGGTCTGGTATGCGGAGATGACTTTGTCATCTTTCGCCAGTGTTATCGCTCCAACTCCCTTTGCGTTCTTTCCCTGAGAACTGATATCCTTTTTGTCAAATCTGATGGCCATTCCCTTGAGAGTGAAGAGAGTCATACAGTCACAGGACTGATCATCTTCCTGAATATAAATCAGACCGTCTCCTTCATCAAGTCCGCAGGCATTCATCTTGGCCTTTCTTCCGGCAAAAGCACTGATCTCGGTGCGTTTGATCTTGCCCTGAGAGGTTACGAAGATGAGATCGCCTTTTTCTGCAGGCTTGGAGATGAATATGATGGTCTCTCCCTTTGTGACTCCTGCAACTATGGAACTAAGCTGGCTGCCGCTGTCCCTGTATTTTCCTTCCTTTATGGATTCGGTGGAGATATTGAATACATTTCCGAGATCCGTGAACAGCCAAAGTCTGTCATCGGTCTCCGTCTCTATGATCTCCTTTGGAAGGTTCTTGAAGTCCACGTCGGTTATATCCGTGCTTCTGGCGAGGAGCTTTCTCGTGATCCTCTTGAGGTTTCCACCCCTTGTAAGGATTACGGCATAATCTTCCTTCACCTTGAACTCGTTCTCATCGATGAATATCTCTCCTGAATCCGAGGTGAGCTTTGTCCTTCTCGGGATACCGTATTTTGCGGCGATCTTTCCCATTTCGCTTATGATGAGGTCTTCAAGGAGAGCCTTTGAGTGGAGGATGGAATTTATCTCCTGAAGCTTCTGATAGAGCTCGTCATATTCCTGTTCGAGAGTAATGACCTCAAGTTTTGTGAGTCTTGCAAGACGGAGGTCCAGAATGGCCTGAGCCTGTACTCCCGTTATGTTGAGCTTCTTCATGAGGTTTAGCCTTGCTTCGCGGGCATTCTCGGAATTTCTGACTATCTTTATGACTTCATCGATGTTTATGACTGCCTGAATGAGTCCCTCCAGCTTATGGGAACGTTCCTCGAAAGCCTCCTTATCGAACTGGAGCCTGTTTCTTACCACGGTCTTCTGATGCTCTATATAGTAGTCGAGAAGTGAGAGAAGTCCGAGGGTCTTGGGCTGTCCGTCAGCTATGGCGACCATGTTGATACCATACGATATCTGAAGGTCTGAATACTTGTACAGGCAGTCAAGGATCTTCTGCGGATCGGCACCGTTCCTGAGCTCTATGGTAGCCCTTATTCCGGTCCTGTCGGTCTCGCTCCTGATGTCGGAGATCCCGGAGAACATGTCTTTTCTTGTCTCGCGGAGGGATTCTATCTTTTTCAGCATGGCAGCTTCCCTGATCTCATACGGCAGTTCGGTGATGACGATTGAGTTCTTTCCGTTCTTGCCTTTCTCGATCTCGACCTTTGCCCTGATGGTGATCTTTCCCTTCCCGGTCTCGTAAGCTTCCTTAAGCCCGTCTCCTGCCATGAGGATGCCTCCGGTCGGGAAATCAGGTCCCTTTATGAATTTCATTATGTCTTTGAGAGAGGACTTCGGGTGCTTTATCCTGTAGCATACTCCATTGATCACCTCTTTGAGGTTGTGAGGAGGTATATTCGTGGCAAGGCCTACGGCGATGCCGGTGGCTCCGTTGACGAGAAGGTTAGGGAACCTGCTTGGCAATATCACAGGCTCACGGAGGGAGTCATCGAAGTTGAGCTGGAACGGAACAGTGTCCTTGTCCAGATCTCTTAGCATCTCCAATGCGATGGGGGAGAGCCTGGCTTCCGTATAACGCATTGCAGCCGGTCCGTCTCCGTCTATTGAGCCGAAGTTTCCCTGACCGTCTATGAGGGTCGCACCCATGGAAAAATCCTGTGCCATCCTGGCAAGAGCTTCATATATGCTCGAGTCGCCGTGAGGATGGTATTTTCCCATGGTGTCTCCGACTATCCTCGCACATTTCTTGTGGCCGGATGTCGGGAGTATCTGCATCTCATACATCGAATAGAGGATATGCCTCTGAACTGGTTTCAAGCCGTCTTCGACCCTCGGTATGGCACGCTCCAGGATGACGTATTCGGCATAGGGCATGAAACTGTCATGCATCACGTCTTCGAGCGGCGCTCTCAGGATATTCTTTATCTCTTCTTTCATCTGTAAATCTATCTCCTAGATCAGGAAATGTTTCCCTGGAAACTGTCTGTCTTGTTGAAGTTGGCGTATTCGCTTATGTATTGTCTTCTCGGATCCACGTTATCTCCCATCAGTATGGAGATGATGTTATCACAGGCGGCTGCATCTTCAACGGTGACCTGAAGGAGGACTCTTCCGTTCGGATCCATGGTGGTCTCCCAGAGCTGGTCACTCGACATCTCTCCGAGACCCTTGTATCTCTTGACCTCTGCACCTCTTCCGAGCTCTTCCTTTGCCTTGTTGAGTTGCTTCTCCGTGTGGACCCAGAGGGTCTTGTTTCCCTTCTTGACACTATAGAGAGGAGGCTGTGCTATGAACACGTGTCCTTCGGTTATGAGTTCCCTGAAATATCTGAAGAAGAAGGTTAAGAGAATAGCTCTTATATGAGCTCCGTCCTGATCCGCATCTGCAAGGATGATGATCTTGTGATATTTGATGTCCTCTATGCGGAAGCCCTTGTCGAACCCTGCTCCGAGGGCAGTGATGAGGGAGCGGAACTCTTCATTCGCGAGCACCTGATCCAACCTCTTCTTTTCAACGTTCAGAGGTTTGCCTCTTAAGGGAAGTATGGCCTGGAACCTTCTGTCCCTTCCCATCTTGGCACTGCCGCCTGCACTGTCGCCCTCGACTATGAAGAGCTCATTGAGCTCGGGCTTCCTTCCCGTGCAGGAGGAGAGCTTTCCTACGAGAGGAGCAGCATCCGCCTTAATCTTGTCTCTTGCAAGTTTCTTTGCCTTCTTGGCTGCGATCCTGGACTTGCACGCAGTGACTGCCTTTTCGGCCATCTTGTTTGCCACGGCTGTATTGTTCAGATCTTCGAGGAAGGAAGCAAGCCCTTCGGATGTTATAGCTTCAACTGCGACTCTGGCCTCGGGATTTCCGAGCCTTGTCTTTGTCTGGCCTTCGAACTGGACTTCCTTCATCTTTACGGAGATTATGGCGCTTATGCCTTCACGGAAATCATCTCCCTCGAACACGAGTTTCTCCTTCTGTACGGAGGGGAGCTTTTTCAGAAAATCATTCATCACTTTCGTGAGCCCGGTCTTGAAGCCCGTTTCATGGGTTCCTCCTTCTCCCGTGGCTATGTTATTGACGTATGAATAGATGTATTCCTTTTCAGAGTCGAGGTACTGGATGGCGATCTCGGCGTAGATGCCGTTCTTCTCGCCTTCAAAATGGATCGGAAGGGGATGTGCTGGATTTCTGTCCTTGTTTATCTGAACGAGATAATCGACTATTCCGCCCACGGCGTTATAGGTCACTTCCCTCATGGGCTTTTCCCTGTGGTCTCTCAGGATAATGGTGACTCCCTTTATGAGATATGAGAGCTCCTGAAGACGTCTGCTGACCCTGTCGTACTGGACGAAGATACTGTCGAAAACGGTGCTGTCGGCCATGTACGTGACCTTTGTTCCGTGCTTTTTGGTATCACCCGTTTCCCTTAAAGGATACATAGGGTGCCCGACGTACTCCTTTCCGTCCTCTTCATAGGAACGGTATTCCTGTTCATATATATGTCCGTCTCTGTAGACTTCGACCTTGAGCCATTCTGAGAGAGCGTTGACGACGCTGGCGCCGACACCGTGAAGCCCTCCGGAAAAAGCATAGTTTTCGTTATTGAATTTACCTCCGGCATGCAGCTTGTTGAATACGAGCTCCACTCCGGATACCTTGTATTCGGGATGTATTCCGACAGGGATCCCTCTGCCGTTGTCCTCAACGGAGATGCTCCCGTCCTCAAAAAGATCCACCGTTACATGGGTGGCGTAACCGTTCGCGGCCTCATCCATCGCATTGTCGACTATCTCCCAGAGAAGCTGGTGTATTCCTCTGGAACCTGTCGATCCGATGTACATTCCCGGTCTTTTCCTTACCGCCTCCAGACCCTCCAGGACCTGGATGTCGGCAACAGTATATTCATGAGCCATGAACATTCCTCCAACTATCATAATAAGACACTTTATTATACTATATTTTGATATGGCAGTCCAAACGCATACCAAAATATGGTAGGGCATATGCTCATGAAGCTGCTGGAGGAGCTCCCCTCGGCTTTTATTTTGGGCTCCGTTGATATATAATTTACTAGATAAGACTACCCTGATTTTCAAAGGTGGATATATGAGGAACATTCAGGATGGACGCCGTCCCGTGAGAGATGAGGACAGAAGACAGGATCTGACCGAGATCCACGAGGAGAGGCGGAACAGGGAGCTGAGGCTCCAGTCAAGGAAGAAAAGGAAGAGAAAAAGGCTGATCATAGGGATAGCATCCGCTGTGGGAACTCTTATTTTGCTCGTCGTTCTTGCCATCCTTTTTGTGAGGATAGGATCCATAGATGTTGTAGGACTCAAATATAAGGACAAGAGCGAGGTCATAGGTCTTTCCGGGCTCCAGATGGATGACAGCATTTTCGGGATCAGGGACAAGTTCCTCAGGGAGAACATAGAGAAGGACCCGCATTTCATATATGTGGGCTGGAAATACAAGTTCCTGAAGAACGTGATAATCGAGGTAGAGGAGAGAAGAGAGCTCCTGCTCTTCGAATTCCTGAACACATACGTCATAGTGGACGAGGACCTCAGGGTCCTGGGACATATCTCAAGGAGCGATGAGGCCAAGTATCCCATAGTAAGGGGCATCAATGTGACGGAATTCGTGCTCGGAGAAGTGATCTCGACAGATGAGACATACAAGAAGACTGCTCTGAAGGACGTAATGGCAGCCCTCAAGGATTCCGAGATATATGAAACCGTGAAGGTGATCGATATTTCGAATGCCGGAAGGATCACATTCAGTCTTGACAACGAGATGACCGTAAACTTCGGACAGGAGTACGATGCGGTCAAGAAACTGAAATGGATAAAAGTCATAAGGGATACGGTGACGGCAGAAGGGTACAGCAGAGGCACTATAGACGTGTCCTCAGTGACGGCTCCGGTATACAAGCCCGAGAGGGAAGAGAGCGATGATGACACGGCCGATCTCGATTTTGACGATCAGGGCAATATCATAATTAAGGGAGACGGGGATGATGAGACCGGCGAAGGCTGATCATCCTTCAGACAGAAACATTAACGATCGGAGATACACAGGATGGACCTGTCAAAACTGAATGAGATGCAGCAGAAAGCCGTAAGGACGGTGGATGGCCCGGTTCTCATTCTTGCCGGTGCAGGCTCAGGAAAGACTAGCGTACTCACTAACAGGATAGCTTATCTGATTGAGGAATGCGGAGTCGATCCATATAACATACTGGCGCTGACCTTTACGAACAAGGCAGCACAGGAAATGAAGGAAAGAGTTGAACGACTGGTGGATGCTGACCTGAGATTCATGGCCATATCCACCTTTCATTCAGTATGCGCAAAATTTCTGAGATACGATGCAGAACTTCTGGGATATACCAACAGTTTCACCATATATGACAGCGATGATTCCCTTTCTCTAATAAAGAGGCTCTGCAAGGATGACTATTATTACGGGATCAAGCCTGCGGCTGCAAGGCATCTCATAAGCAGGATAAAGAACGGGCTCTCCAGTGAGAACGAGGCCGTAGAAGGGCTCCCCGAGGAGCTCAACAGAAGGATGAAGAGGCTGTTCGAGGCATATAACGAGGAACTCATAAAAGAGAATGCCATGGACTTCGATGACCTTCTCCTTAACATGCTGAAGCTTTTAAAGGAGAATGACGGCTTAAGAGAGCATTACCAGGAACGCTTCAGATATGTGCTTGTGGACGAATATCAGGACACGAACAGGATTCAGTATGAGCTCATAAGGATCATCTCCGAAAAGCACAGGAACATATTCGTTGTGGGAGATGACGATCAGTCCATATATGGATGGAGAGGGGCAAACATTGAGAATATCCTCAATTTCGAAAAGGATTTTCCGGGGGCGGCTGTCATAAAGCTGGAACAGAACTACAGATCCCATCAGAAGATCCTCGACTGTGCGAATGCAGTCATAAGCAGGATAGAGAACAGAAAGGACAAGATCCCGTGGTCAGCCAGGACCGAAGGAGAGAAGGTCAAACTCTATTATGCCCCGAACGAATATTCCGAGGGAGAGTTCATTGCAAGAAAGATAAAGGAGATAAGGGAAAAAGGGATCCAGTATAAGAACATTGCAGTTCTCTACAGGACCCATACCCAGTCAAGAGTAATAGAAGAAAAACTGAGGATGTACGGCATTCCTTACAGGATCTACGGAGGGACCAGTTTCTTCGAGAGGAAGGAAGTAAAGGACATAATCGCATACCTTACTCTCATAAACAATCAGAACTCGGACATGGCTCTCTTAAGGATAATCAATGTCCCGAGGAGAGGTATTGGACAGACCACCATTACGAGGCTCACCGAATATGCTGCAGATGCCGATATGTCTCTTTTCGAGGCATGCCTGAACTGCGACACCGTAGGAGGGGCAGCCATGTCGAAGATAACCGCGTTTATGGAACTCATGAATGATCTCATGGAAAGATCGCATGAGATGGGGCCTTCCGAACTCATAGACGAGATAATCGAAAGGACTGACTACAGGTCAACGTATGAGGACGAAGAGAGGGACGTCAGGGACGCCAGAGATGCCAACATCGAAGAACTGAAGACCGCCGCCATGAGATTCGAGGCGGAGGACGAGGACAATGCTCTTACGGAGTTCCTTTCATCGCTGTCGCTCATAACGGACACGGACACCATGGATGAGAATGAAGGAGTCACACTTATGACGCTCCACAGTTCCAAGGGTCTGGAATTCGATACGGTATTCATATCAGGACTTGAAGAAGGACTTTTCCCGTCTTCTAGAAGCGTGGATGAGGGAAGGATAGACGAAGAGAGGAGACTGTGCTACGTGGGTATCACCAGGGCAAAGGACAGGCTCTTCCTCTCAAGGAGCCTTTCCAGGAACATGTACGGCAGCGGTCCTTCGGACACCATGCCTTCGAGGTTCATAAAGGATATACCGGCTAGATATCTGGAGGACTTATCCACGGTGATGAGGAGAGAGAAGACAGACCTTTTCGACAGCCCGAGGAAGGAAACGGTAAGACCCGGCTTCTCCTTCAGAAAAAAAGCCGAGTTCGTGCCTAAAGCTACAGAGAATGCCATGGACTTCAAGATAGGGGATACTGTCGAACATAACGCCTTCGGAAGAGGCAAGATAATATCGATCTCCGGGACAGGAGATCAGAGGATAGCCACGGTACAGTTCATGAACCAGCAGAGGAAACTGTTCCTGGCATTTGCACCGCTTAAGATAGTAGAGGACTGATATGGATGACAGGGAAATGAAACTGAAAGAGATGGATGAGCTCATAGAGGAGCTCAATGACCATGCCTACCGTTATTACGTGCTCGATGCTCCTGTCATAAGCGATGCCGAATATGATGTCCTTTTTGACAGACTGCTCGCCCTGGAGGAAGAAACGGGAGTGGTCAGAAGGAATTCCCCGACCATAAGGGTAGGAGGAAAGGTGCTTGACGGCTTCAGGAAGCATACGCATATCGCTCCCCTGTACAGTCTTCAGAAGTCCAAGACATTCGAGGAACTGAAGGCCTGGGAGAAGAGGCTCGGCATTCCTGAAAATGAGCCCAGACTGTATACCCTGGAATACAAATTCGACGGCCTGACGATAAACCTCACATATGAGGACGGCAAGATGGTCATGGCTGCCACGAGAGGTGATGGTATCACCGGAGAGGAGATCTTCGAACAGGCAAAGACCATCAAGTCCATACCAATGGACATACCCTTCAGGGGAAGGATGGAGGTCCAGGGTGAGGCCATAATGCATCTGTCAGACCTCGAGGAGTTCAACAGAACAGCTAAGGAACCGCTCAAGAACGCAAGGAACGCATGTGCGGGAGCGCTCAGGAATCTGGATACGAAAGTGACGGCTTCGAGAAAACTCGACGTTTATTTCTATAATGTGGGATATATCGAAGGAAAGAGATTTTCCACCCATACGGAGATGATCTCCTTCCTGAAAGAGAACAGGTTCAAGGTCAACGATTTCGAAAGGCTCTACGATAACCTCGATGATGTGCTTGACGGCATAAAAGAAGCCGGAGAACACAGAGACGGACTCGACTTCCTGATAGACGGAATGGTCATTAAAGTGGATGATTTTGCCCTGAGAGACAGGCTTGGCTATACCGAGAGATTTCCGAGATGGGCTATCGCCTATAAATTCCCGGCAGAGGAGATGACCACGACCATAAACGAGATAATCTGGGATGTGGGAAGGACCGGAAAGCTCACGCCCACTGCCGTGGTCGATGAAGTTGACATAGCAGGAGCGACCATCAGGAGAGCCACACTCAATAACATAGAGGATATCAGAAGAAAGAGGGTAAATGTCGGTACAAGAGTCTTCATAAGAAGGAGCAATGACGTCATTCCTGAGATACTCGGAGCCGTGCCGGGCGATGAGAACGATGATGCGGAAGTACCGACCTCATGTCCTTACTGCGGGACTAAGCTTGAGAGGATTGGACCAAATCTATATTGCCCGAACACTCTTTCCTGCAGACCGCAGCTCACTGAGAGGATCGTGCATTTCTCATCGAGAGAGGCCATGAATATAGAGGGACTATCGGACAAGACAGTTGAACTGATGTTCCAGAACCTTTCGATAAAGGAGATCTCCGATCTCTACAGGCTTACTAAGGAAGACATTCTGAGTCTCCCGGGCTTCAAGGACAAGAAGGCAGATAAGCTTCTTGAACAGATAGAGAAGAGTAAGAAGCCGGAACTTTCGAACTTCATATTCGCACTTGGCATAAACAACGTAGGTAAGAAGACCGCAAGGGATCTTGCGAAGACCTACAGGAACTTTGAAAACTTCAGAAATGCAAAGACCGAGGATCTTCTGGAGATAGAGGATATAGGGGAAGTGGTGGCTCAGTGCATAACGGACTTCTTCAGTTCTGAGGCTGCTGAGAGGACTCTTAAAGAACTGTTCGAACTGGGTGTGCAGCCGGTCGGTTTCGAAGAGAAGAAAGGACCTCTTGAGGGACTTAAGATAGTGGTCACGGGGACTCTGTCCTCCATGACAAGGAATGAGGCGTTCGCTCTCATAGAGGAGAACGGAGGGACCACACAGAGCTCTGTGGGAAAGAACACCGATCTTCTGATAGCGGGGGAGAATGCAGGCTCTAAGCTGGAAAAGGCCAGGACTCTCGGAGTCAGGACGGTCTCCGAACAGGAGTTCATGGAGATGATAGGACGGTGACATCCCGTCTTAAGATATGATCAACAAGGATGAAAAAAGGAGAAACTATATGAACACAGAGTGGTCATTGGATTCATTGTATAAGGGATATGACGATCCCAGATTCAGTGAAGACATGGAAAAAGCAGCAAAATGCATTGAAGAGATGAATGAATTCAGCAGGGATCTCTCGGGAGACAGGGAAGAGAACCTGAAGAAGATACTGAGACTGTTTGAGGATCAGGAGCTACTCTTCGACAGACTGTACAGTTTCTGCGGACTCAAGAGCTCCGTTAACACCAACGATATGGAGAGCGCTTCCTATCTCGGAAAACTCATGGCTCTCATGAGTAACGGAACAAAGGCAGAGACAGTGCTTAAGAAGTATATCTCCGAGACTGAAAACGTTGAGGAACTGGCAGAGAAGGATCCGCTTTTCAAGGAATACAAATATTACATCGAGAAGGCAATAGATGATGCGAGATATCAGCTGTCCGACGAGGTCGAGGAAGCTCTCGCAAAGATGAACATAAGCGGCGGAGATGCCTGGGAGAATCTGCAGTCGAGCCTCACTTCAAATCTCAAGGTCGACTATGATGGAAAGACCATAACTCTTTCTGATGTAAGGAACCTTGCCTATGATCCTGATCCTGAGGTCAGAAAAAAAGCATATGATGCCGAAATAGCAAGCTATGAGAAGATAAAGGAACCGGTCGCATTCTCCCTCAACAGTATCAAAAAGGAAACGCTTACCTTCTGTGAACTCAGAGGATTCGAATCACCGCTTGAAAAGACACTTCATCAGTCAAGAATGAAGAAGGAGACTCTTGACGCCCTTCTGGAAGCCATGGAAGAGTACATGCCGATGCTGAGAAAGTATCTTAAATACAAGGGCAGGGCCTTGGGACATGAGAACGGGATACCGTGGTATGACATATTCGCTCCTATGGGGGATTCCACAAAGAAATACACCATAGAAGAAGCAAAGCAGTACCTGAAGGACATATTCGACAAGTTCAATCCCAGGATGTCCGAAGTCGTAGAAACTGCATTCAGCAATGAGTGGATAGATTTCTATCCGAGAGAGGGAAAGGTCGGAGGAGCCTTCTGCTCAGGGATAGGTCCGGTAAAGGAATTCAGAGTGCTCACCAACTTCGACGGGTCTTTCTCCAGCGTGGATACTCTTGCCCATGAGCTCGGGCATGGATACCATGATGTCATGATACAGGATCACAGACCGCTGAACTGGGGTTATTCAATGCCTGTTGCGGAGACCGCATCCACCTTCAACGAGAACGTGGTCATGAACGAAGCGCTCAAAAATGCATCTTCCGATGAAGAGAAGCTCAGCATACTTGAGAGCATACTCATGGAAGTTACACAGATCATCTGTGACATCTACTCCAGATTCACATTCGAGAAGAGCGTGTTCGATAGGAGAAACGATGAGTTCATGTCAGCTGACCAGCTCTGCGGACTGATGAAGGAAGCACAGAAGAAGGCCTTCGGGGATGCAGTTACCGAAGAGACTCTGAATCCGTTCATGTGGGTCTGCAAGAGCCATTATTACAGCTCTCATCTCTCCTTCTATAACTTCCCGTATGCATTCGGAGGGCTCTTTGCAAGAGGCCTTTATCTGAAGGCAGTCGAGGGAAGGGAAGAGTTCCTGAAGAAATACAACAGGATGCTGGAGATGACTCCGGTACTCGATGTTGAAGAGGCTGCAATGGTATGCGGAATAGATCTCACAAAAAAGGAGTTCTGGCTGAAGAGCCTGGAGTCCTATACGGATCTCATAGAGGAGTACGGAAGACTCACCGAGAGATAATTATTACAAAAATGTAAACAGTTGCCGGAAAAAGAAAAAGTTGGGATATGGGGATTGACAGAAACCGGTCAGTTTCGTATTATAAATGTGACAGAGATGTAATAAATATTACAAGGATGTAGATAACTTTTTTCTTTTTCTTTGATACAAACAAATAATATGGAGGCTCAGGAAAATGAGCCTCCATTTATTTTGCCCATAACACCACAATATATTGTGTTATCCCGGTGATTTTTATTGTATTATATATCTAGCCGATGAGAGGGCCCATTCCCTATATATTGGGGGAAAAACAAACGAGTCCTTTCTCTCTTCGAGAATTATAAAAGGAGCTGGCTCATACTATGAAGTGTATATATTGTGGTTATTCCGAAAGCAAGGTCGTCGACTCGAGACCTCTGAACGATGGAGCGAACATCAGAAGGAGAAGGGAATGCCTTAAATGCGGCAAGAGGTTCACGACTTATGAGAGAGCCGAGTATCTTCCTGTGAGGATCATCAAGAGAGACGGCAGCAGGGAAGCCTTTGACATAGAGAAGGTCAAGAGGGGCATCCTGAAGGCCTGTGAGAAGAGGAACGTGTCAGCGGACGTCATAGAAAGTATGACATTCAGCGTTGAGAGAAAGGTCCACGAGCTCGGTGAGCAGGAGATCTCCGCTAGGGTCATCGGAGACCTGGTCATGGATGAACTTAAGAAGGTGGACGAGGTCGCTTACGTGAGGTTCGCTTCAGTATACAGGGACTTCAAGGACGTCTCCACTTTCATGGATGAGATCACAAAGCTCATATCGGAGAAGAAATGATAGCTTTTGACGAATACCTCGGGAGGATAAACCGGGGATATAAAGAGAATATATCGGGAAACGTGCATTATCTGTCAGTCCCGGCACTTGATGAACTCGGATTTCTGAAGAACGGGTTCACTACCAGGAAGGGAGGGATATCCCTTCCTCCTTATGATTCCCTGAATCTAAGCTTCAAGAGGACCAAATCCCTGGAAGAGACCCTGGAAAACATAAGGATAGCAGCCGAGGCCATGGGGATGGAATATGAGGATCTCATAATCGCAAACTTCGTACATGGAAAGGAGATAATGGTAGTCGGAAAGGAAGAAAGGGGAATAGGCATAACAAGGCCCCAGACACTTCCTGAATGTGACGGACTCATAACCATGGAGAGGAACTGTGTTCCCGTGTCCATGCATGCCGACTGCTGTCAGATAATATTCGCAGACAGGAACGGAAAGGCTATAGGGACCCTTCATTCAGGCTGGAAGGGCACCAGTCTTCGCACTGTCACGGCACTGATCGGGAAGATGGAGTCCCTAGGGATCCGAAGAGAGGATATCATATTCGGCATCGGACCCTGTATCAGCGGGAAGTATTACGAGATCAAGGAGGACGTGGCCTCTGTATTCAGAGGAGAGTTTCCCTTTGCAGTGATAGAGAGGGAGGACAAGATTTTCCTGGATCTTCAGGGGATACTTCTGTGTCAGCTGGATGAGGAGAACATTCCGCCTGAGAATGTTACCGTTGCCGATCTTTGCACATATGAGCGGGAAGACCTGTTCTATTCCTACAGACGGGACGGCAAGGATGCCGGAGTAATGGGTTCATTCATCTGCTACAGATAATAAGGAAGAGGAACAGAGCGGGATACTCTGAAATGGAAATAACTGAAAAGTTTGCAGCTATGATATATCTGGACTATGCAGCGACCACTCCCATGTGGAGTGAAGTGATCGAAGAGATGACAAACGGCATGAGGGAATATGCAAATCCCTCGGCCCAGTATTCATGTGCCAGAAAGGCGAGGGCTCTTGTCGACAGGGCAAGGGCAGAGATAGCAGGGCTCATCCGGGCGTCGAGACCGGGGGAGATATTCTTTACTTCCGGAGGCACTGAGAGCGACGACTGGGCGGTCATCGGAGCTGCTGAATCGCTTCCTGAGGACAAGAGACATATCATCACGAGTGCTTATGAGCATCATGCAGTACTGGAAAGCATGAAGGAACTTGAAAAAAAAGGGTTCTCCGTCTCATATCTCATGCCGAAAAAGGATGGAACGATATCTCCGGATTCCGTTAAAAAAGAACTAAGGGAGGATACCGGACTCATAAGCATAATGCTCGTCAACAACGAGACGGGAGCCTTAAATGATATAGGAAGCATATCTCAGATAGCTCATGAGAGAAACGTGATAGTGCATACGGATGCCGTTCAGGCTGTCGGGCATATCATGGTGGATGTGAGAGAGCTCGGAGTCGACCTTCTCTCAGCATCGGCCCATAAGTTCGGAGGCCCGAAAGGTATGGGATTCCTGTATGTCAGAGAGGGAACGATGCTCCATAAGCTCCATTTCGGAGGATCTCAGGAAAGAGGAATGAGACCCGGTACCGAGAACGTGAACGGCATAGCAGGAATGGCTGCGGCCATGAGACTCTCATGTTCGGGATATGAAGAAGAACTCACAAGGCTCAGTGGGCTGAGAGATATGCTGATAGAAGGGATAAAGGATTCCGGTCTCAGATACGTTCTTAATTCCGATCCCGAGAATTCTGTTCCGTATATCCTGAACGTATCTTTCCCGGGCTTCAGAAGCAGCGTGACAGTCGTAAGGGCCGATATGGAAGGAATATGCATCTCAGCAGGTGCAGCATGCTCTGCAGGTACCGTGGGCGAGTCCCATGTAATAAAGTCTATGAGCAGACCGAAGGAGGTCCTTTCGTCTGCCGTGAGGTTCAGTCTTGGCAGAGAAAACACTGAAGAAGACATGATCCGGGTGGCCGGATTCCTTAAAAAACTTGCTGCTTCAAGATGACATTATCATGGCTCTGTAACTCCGCCCCAGGGCGGGGTTTTTTATTTCATTTGGCTATTTAAATATATCTTAACAAAACACGGGATGATAAAATATAAAATAGTAAAATATTGACTCTTGGTCATAGAAAGAAGAAAGACATATGAATAAAAATGACAGGATATGTATCATAGGCGGAGGCCCTGCAGGCATCTCCGCTGCTGTATTCCTTGAGCAGAAGGGATACGAGAATTACGTTATATATGAGAAACTCAATAAGGTCGGAGGAAAGAGCTATTCTCCGAAGATCGAAGTGAACGGGGAAGAGAGAACGTATGAAACAGGAGCCATAATGGGAGCCATCACATACCATGCCGTCCATGAGATCGAGAAATTCGGCGGAGTCGGACATGATGACGGACCGAATATGAGGAGGATGTACAGGGACAAGACAGGAAAAGAGATATTCCCCTTCGAGCCCAAGAAGGATTTCTCCTTCAAGAAGCTTTTCTCACTCCTTAAGCTCAAGAAACAGATGAAAAAGCTCGTCGAGATAATGGAGACGAAGTACAAGGGATATGACTGCTACGGGCACAGAGGAGTCGCTCAGGGAAGGTATTCCGGACTTTCAAAGGGGCTTGATGACGCTCTCCAGCACATCGAGGGAGAGAACCCGAACCTGAAGGACCTCGCGCTTCCCTTTGACCAGTTCTGCAAGCTGAACGGTGTAGAAGAGGTCATGAAGATATGGATCGGACCTTTCACTTCTTTCGGATACGGCTTCTTTGACGAGATACCCGCAGCATATGTCATGAAATATCTCGATACTACTACAGCCATCGAGTTCATAGCTCTGAGGCTCTGGACCTGGAAAGAAGGAACGCAGTCGATATATGTCGCTGCAAACGGTAAGCTCAAACATCCTGCGATCCTCAACACCGAGGTAGTTAGCGTAAAGAGACCTGAGGAAGGTACGGAAGGAAAGATAATCATCACCGTCAGAGGACCCGAGGGAGAAAAGCAGGAGGAATTCGACAAGCTCATAGTCACCACTCCTCTCGATTATTTCGCAAAATATGCGGACGCAAGGGAAGAGGAAAAGGAACTCTTCAGCAAGATCATTCACGAGAAGTACGTCGACTTCATCGCCAAGTTCAACAAGGACGGAGGTCCGACGATCTCCGGATACATATTCGACAACATGGTGCCCGAAAGACTCGGACATGCCATGGTCTATTATCACCGCTGGGAGGATCTTGAGAAGAACTGCCCGAGTACGGTATATGCGCTCCGTAACCATACCGGAGATGAGGACGTTCCTTATGACAGGACAATAGATCTCATGCTTGAAGATATGAAGGCATGCGGTTTCCCTGTATCCGAAAGGCTGTATGAACAGGAATCCTATTATTGTCCGCACGTCAGCACAGAGGACTATGCGGCAGGATGGTATGACAAGCTCGAGGATATGCAGGGCAAACAGAATACATATTATGCGGGCGAGATCATAAGCTTCGGCGATATGGAGGACACCTGCGCAGCATCAAAGGATCTGGTGGAAAGGTTCTTCTGAGATGGAGAAAAGATACGACATCGTCGAGATAAAAGAGAACGTGCTTGCCGACAATGACAGGGTGGCCGGGAAGATCAGGGAGGAACTCAGAAGATCCAACACCTGCTTCATTAATCTCATGGCTTCACCCGGGGCCGGCAAGACGTCCCTCCTTATAAAGACGATAGAAGCCCTGAAAGATAAATATTCGATAGGAGTCATGGAAGCGGATGCTGACGGAGACGTAGATGCAAAGACAATATCCGCTCTCGGAGTCAGAACTCTCCAGATACATACCGGAGGACTCTGCCATATGGACGCAGACATGACGTTCAGAGGGCTTAAGGAGCTAGGATTTGAGGATCTTGATCTGATATTCCTGGAAAATGTCGGGAATCTTGTCTGTCCTGCAGAATTCGATGTCGGAGCTGCCCTTCAGGTCATGATACTGAGCGTGCCCGAAGGAGATGACAAGCCCCTCAAATATCCGCTCATGTTCAAGGTGAGCGACTGCATGATAGTGAATAAGATCGACGCAGAGGCGGTATTCGATTTCGACTACGAAGCATGTGTGGAAAGGGCGAGAGCATTGAACCCGGAGATAAGGCCTTTCAGACTGTCGGCCCTTAAAGGGGAGAACGTGGATGAATGGATCCGGTATCTCGATGGTTTCATAAGGGAGTGGAGAAAATGAAGGTCATAGAGCTAAAGAAATCCGTTACGGATTCAAATGACAGGGATGCCGCTCTCTTGAGGAGGGAACTGGATGAGAAAGGGATGCTCCTAATTAACCTCATGTCAGCAGCTGGATCGGGTAAGACAACTTTTCTATCAAGGACAATAACGGATCTCAAAGATCTCAGGATAGCAGTCATAGAGGCCGATATCGAATCCGTCGTGGATGCTGAGAGGATCGCCAAGCTCGGAGCAAGATCCATACAGGCCCATACCGACGGCATGTGCCATATGGACGCAGGCATGACGAGGGAAGCAGTAGAGAGCATAGGCACGGATGAAACGGACGTGCTGTTCCTTGAGAACATAGGAAACCTCATATGTCCTGCCGAATACGATACCGGAGCTCAGAGGAACGTGATGATACTGAGCGTGCCGGAAGGGGATGACAAGCCTCTTAAGTATCCCCTCATGTTTGAGAACAGCAATGTCCTCATCATCACTAAGACAGATACCATGTCATATTTCGATTTTGACATGGATAAGTGTATAGAAAGAGTCAGAAGACTCAACCCCTTCATAGAGATATTCCCCGTTTCCGCCAAGACGGGTGAGGGAATGGATGAATGGGAGAAATGGCTGATCAGGGAAGTTCAGGAAACCAAGAACAGGAGAAAAAGATGAAAGACAAGAAGAACAGGATGGTCAATGAAAGGGATTTCAGACCTGACAAGAATAAGCCTATAGTCGATGAAGAGAAGAAAAAACTCGTGCTGAAGCTGGGTACCATGATCACCGACAGATATCTGGTCAAGTACACCCATACCATGAAGACTGATGATCCGGAATACTGGGCACTTGATGCAGTACTTACCAAGGAAGAAGTCAAGTTTCTTCTAAGCTTTAAGAAAACGAGGGTACCTTATCTTCCGGAAGAGATAGCCAAAAGAAACAACATGAGTCTTGAAGATACCCAGAAGATGATAGACCATCTCTGCTGGGTCGGAGTCCTCGAGATGAACAGGGAGAATCCGGAACACAGGAAGCAGTATAACGTGCCCATCTTCGTTCCCGGTTCTGCAGAATTCATGATGATGAATGATGAACTCACGGATGAGCATCCTGAGCTGGCAACGTTCTTCAACCTCATGACACAGATGCCGCTTGAGGGCGTGACTCCCATGATACCTCCGGGAGGCGCAGGAGTAGGCATGCATGTCATTCCTGTCGAAAAGGCAATAGAACACGAAAGCAAATCCGTGAGCGTGGAGCATATATCCCACTGGCTCAGCAAATATGACAAATACTCCGTAGGCCAGTGCACTTGCAGGAAGCAGCAGGCTATGAGAGGAGAAGGCACTGGAGATATAGGCGGAGAGTTCTGCATGGGAGTCGGAGATATGGCCGAATACTGTGTCGACAAGGGCATGGGCAGATATATCACCTATGATGAGGCCATCGAGATACTTGAGAGGGCAGAGAGGCACGGATTCGTACACCAGATCACCAACATCGACGGCGAAGAGAAGATAGTCGCTATCTGCAACTGTGCTCCCGGAGTATGCAATGCCATAAGGACATCCCAGCTCTACAATACCCCGAACATGTCAAGATCCGCTTACAGGGCAAAGGTCGACAAGGAGAAATGCGTCGCATGCGGAAAGTGCGTCGAGGTCTGTCCCGTAGGAGCAGCCAAACTCGGACAGAAGCTCTGTACAAAGAACGGGGAGATCAAGTATCCCATGACCGAGCTTCCCGATGCCAAGAGATGGGGCGAAGATAAGTGGAACCCCAATTACAGGGATGATGCCAAGATCAACGTCTATGAGACAGGTACTGCGCCTTGCAAGACCGCATGCCCAGCTCACCTTGCCATACAGGGATATGTGAAGATGGCCAAGGAAGGCAGATATCTTGATGCCCTCAAGCTCATTAAACAAGACAACCCGCTTCCTGCTGTCTGCGGCGCTATCTGCAACAGGAGATGCGAGGACGCCTGCACAAGAGGGACCATAGATGATCCTATAGCTATCGATGAGATCAAGAAGTTCATCGCTGCAAGGGAACTCGAAGAGAAGGACAGATATATCCCGGTCTGCGAGAAGGATGATGGCGGAATGTGGGGTCCTGAATACAAGATGGCAGTCATAGGGGCAGGCCCTGCAGGCCTTTCCTGTGCATACTATCTCAGAACAAGGGGGTATGACGTTACCATATTCGACAAGGAAGAAAAACCCGGCGGAATGCTCATAAACGGCATACCGAATTTCAGACTTGAAAAGAGCGTCCTCAATGCAGAGATTGACGTTTTGAGACAGATGGGCATCGAATTCAGGTGCGGAGTCGAGGTCGGAAAAGACGTCACGATCCAGCAGCTGAGAGACGAAGGTTACAAGGCTTTCTATCTTGCAATAGGACTTCAGGGCGGAAGAAAGACCAACGTTCCTGGAGAGGATGCAGAAGGAGTAGAATCCGGAGTAGAATTCCTTAAGAGGATATCGAACGATGCATCCAGGAGATTCGACGGTGATGTCGTGGTCGTCGGAGGAGGAAACGTGGCGGTCGACGTAGCACGCTCAGCTCTCCGCATGACTGATGGAAAGGTCACCATGCTCTGTCTCGAAGGCTCGGATGAGATGCCTGCAGCAGACGATGAAGTCAGGGAAGCTCTTGAAGAAGGAATCGAGATAAAGAACGGCTGGGGCCCAAAAGAGATACTTACGGAAAACGGAAAAGTGAAGGGCATCGTGTTCAAGCGTTGTACATCAGTCTATGACGGCGAGAGGAGATTCAGCCCTGTTTATGATGAGAATGACACCATCACCATAAAGTGCACGAACGTTCTTGAGGCAATAGGTCAGGCAGCTATCATAGGAGACCTTCTTGAAGGAACAAATGTTGAACTCAACAGGGGCAACACCATAAAGGCGGATCCTGTAACGTTCCAGACAGCAGAGCCAGATATCTTCGTTGGAGGAGATATCTACGGCGGAGCAAGATTTGCGATAGACGCCATAGCTGAAGGAAAGAAAGCATGTGAGTCGATGCACAGGTTCGTTCACCCGGGACAATCCCTTACCCTTGCGAGAGACTTAAGGGAGTTCAAGGAGCTTGATAAGGATAATATCGTCATAGAGTCCTTTGATAATGCAAAACGCCAGATCCCCGGAAAGATGAACATCAACCACAGGACTTCCTTTACGGACACAAGACTTCCTCTGACAGAAGAGCAGATAAAGATAGAGGCTAACAGGTGTCTCGGATGCGGAGCAACGATAGTAGATCAGAACAGATGTATCGGTTGCGGACTCTGCACTACGAGATGTGAATTCGACGCTATACATCTTTCAAGAGACCTACCTCATGCATCCGATATGGTACGTGCAGAAAAGAAATTCGGAAAGGTCGGAGCATATGCGGTGAAGAGAGCATTCAAGATCATCACCCATGCCAAGGACTGATCCATGCATGAGATGGGCATTGTCCTCCATATCGCCAAGACATTGAATGAAACGGCAGAGGAGGAAAAGATAACAAAGATAGGCTCTGTAACATTACAGGTGGGAGAGGTCTCAGGGATAATAACGGATCTGTTCGTAGACTGCTGGAATTACTTCAAGGTCAGGAACGAGATCCTAAAGGATTCTGAACTGAAACTGGAAACTCTTCCGGCAGTGACATTTTGCGGTGACTGCGAAAAGACATATCCGACAGTAAAATACGGAAGGGAGTGTCCATACTGCGGCAGCTATGAGACATGGCTGCTCACAGGGAATGAATGCATCATAAAGGAAATAGAAGCTGAAACGCTTTAAAAACGATGGTTAATGGAAAGGCAGTAATATCAAGTATATTATTGCCTTTTTTATTTCGGGTAAATTGTATTGACAAGGACAACGCATAGATAAAAGAAACAATTCAAAAAATCTATGTGATTATACATGCGGTTATTAATAAACGAAAAAAGACAATACAGAACTATGGAATGAACATGTTGGTTAAATACATCGGTTCTTAGGAAAATCGGTATAGGTAGAAGACCATTGCTTGTCATGAAGATAACGGAATATGTCACATATATTCTTACGGGGTTCATTTTGACCATGATAATGAGCCTTGTGAGTGTTTATCTGTTCTCAAGGAACGTCAATGTCATAACGACAAAGGATATAGTGTATTATGCGCAACAGTTTGCGGGATATATGTCTCATTTCTGATAATATCAGGAATTGCGGCATTTATAAGTACTGACAGACAGATGAAGACGAATATATCGGAGGCGATAAGAGGCGATGAGTGAGAGTATTGGAGATAGTAAGTATGGGCATAACAGATAATGATTTATAAAGATCGGGCATCATTTTAGGTTCTCGATCTTCCTTATTATCAGGTTATCTTCATCGATTGAATCGGCATATATAAAAGTGTATAATTTCAATGATAGGCAAGCCTGTCGGTCCCGCACAAAGGATCTTTTAGAACAGAAGAAAGGAGACCTCATTTAGGTCAATGGTCCCGTAAGAACATGCGGACCAGCCTGGAGGATGATTACAATGAAAAAGATCGGTCAGACTACCCGCTTTACTGCACCTAAGGATATGGACAATCCCGTAAGAGGGATAATCAGTCTCGTATGTGATGCCATGGTGGAAAAAGGATATAATCCCGTGGATCAGCTTGTCGGTTATCTTACAAGCGGGGATCCCACGTATATCACCAGCAACAATGGAGCCAGAGGCCTTCTGTCGAGACTTGACAGGGATGAGATCCTTGAAGATATCACCAGATTCTATATAGAGAGCCTTGAGAAAGACGAGGAAGGAAATCTTGACTGAGGAAAGGTTTCTGGGACTCGATATCGGAGAGAAGAGGATAGGCGTAGCCGTGTCCGATCTTCTCATGATCACCGCGCAGGGTATAGAATCGTATACGAGGACTGACAGCGAGAAGAAGGATCTTGAGCATTTCAGAGAGCTCTGCAGACAGTTTAACGTCAGAAGGATAGTCTGCGGGTTGCCTTTAAATATGAATGGCTCGAGAGGACCCTCTGCTGAGAAAGCCGAGGCTTTCGGAAACAAGCTCTCGAAACTGACAGGTATCGAAGTCGTATATCAGGATGAGAGACTGACAACCATGTCTGCAGAAAGGTATCTTCTGGAAGCTGACATGAGCAGGAAGAAGAGGAGACAGGTCATCGACAAGATGGCTGCCGTTCAGATCCTGCAGACATATATGGATAGAGTAAAGAACATATCATTTTAAAGGGGAGTAAAGATGAGCAACAGATTTGATATTCCGGATGAGGATCTTGTTATCCTTCTGGATGAGAATGATAAAGAGCAATATTTTGAATTACTGATGACATATGATCTCGGAGAGAACGTCTATGCAGCCCTTGCACCGCTTGAGGCAGAGGGGTTCGAGGAAGACGAGGTCCTCATCATGAAAGTGTCGGGAGAGGGCGAGGATGCTGATCTTGTCGATATAGAGGATGAGGAAGAAGTCGAAGAGGCATGGGCAGCCTTTGAGGAGATTTGGGAAGATATGGATGATGACGAAGAAGAGGAATGAAACTCTTTTTCATCCCATTAGAGCTACAGATCCGAATGTGTCATCACTCGGATCTTTTTTTATGCACGGAGGCCTGATTTGCTTCAGATAAACAATGTAACGATATATCACAGAAGGGATCTTAGGGAACTAATAAACGGTGCATCCTTTGTCCTAAATGACGGAGACAGGGCCGTAATGATCGGTGAGGAGGGAAACGGGAAATCCTCACTCATGAAATGGATATATGATCCCGGTCTTGTAGATGAATATCTTGAGGTCAGTGGAGAATGCAACAGAGGTGACCTCGTAATGGCATATCTTCCCCAGGAGATGGATGAGGATACAAGAGAGCTTTCCGTCAGAGAATATATGTCGCGGAATGAGAGGTTCCTCGAGGCTGTGCCTTCCGTCATATCCAGGATCGCTTCTGAGGTCATGATAGACAGTGATATCTTCGAATCGGAAAGAAAGATGGGAACTCTTTCCGGAGGAGAGAGGGTAAAGGTCCAGATGGCATCGATAATACTGAAGGAACCGGATGTATACCTTCTTGACGAACCGTCTAATGACATAGACATAGACACGATAAGATGGATGGAGGATTTCATCGGAAACTGCGACAGGATAGTGCTGTTCATATCACATGATGAGGCACTGATCGAAAAATGTGCAAACAGGATAATCCTCATAGAACAGCTCAGGCGGAAGACCGTGAGCCGTTTTTCCGTATCCGGACAAAGCTTCTCCGAGTTTATGAAGTCCCGCAGCGAAGGTTTCAGGAAGCAGGAACAGATGGCTGTGAACGAACGCATGAGGGCAAAGGAGGCTGAAGAACGGTTCAGAAAGATCCAGCAGAAGGTAGAGCATGACCAGAAATACATCTCGAGACAGGACCCTCACGGGGGAAGACTACTGAAAAAGAAGATGGCTTCAGTAAAGGCTCTCCAGAAGAGAAAGGAGAGGGAAGCTGCCGATATGACGGAATTCCCCGAATACGAGGAAGCTGTCTCCATAAGGATGAACGAGGTGACCGAACTTCCTAACGGAAGGGAAGTACTGGATTACCGTACAGACACTCTCATGTCCCCTTCGGGGAAAGTGCTTTCAAGGGATGTGAGCCTTCTTGTCAAAGGTCCGGAGAAGATATGCATAATAGGAAGGAACGGCTGTGGCAAGTCCACTCTCCTTAAGGATATGTATGAGAATATGAAGAAGAGCAGATCCATTATTCCCTTCTTCATGCCTCAGGATTACGGGGAGATAATGGACATGACAGTGAAACCTGTCGACTTTCTTTTTCCCCGGGCTTCAAAGGATGAGATAACGAGAGCGAAGACCATTCTCGGCTCCATGAACTATACTTCATATGAGATGGAGCACAGTATAAAAGACCTGTCCGGAGGACAGAAGGCGAAGCTTATACTTGTGAAGATAAGCCTCAGTGGAGCAAATGTCCTTTTCCTTGACGAGCCGACAAGAAACTTTTCACCTCTCTCAGGACCCGAGATAAGAGGACTCCTCAGGAGCTTCAGCGGAGCCATAATAAGTGTATCCCATGACAGGAAATACATTTCAGAGGTATGCGACAAGGTGTATGAGCTCGATGAACGGGGCCTCACAATGACAGAACTGAGGCTCTGAAAAACGCATTACAAAGGCATTTCACCAATTTGTCAGATTGGGATTGAACTCAAAATAAATTATGATATAATTTCAAAGGATAACGCACTTCTGCTATAGTCCGGCGGCGTGCCTTAATGGTGGCCGGATGCAAGGCAGGAGGTGGAATTAACGATTTAGGAGGACATATAAATGTCAGTAATTTCAATGAAGCAGCTTTTGGAAGCAGGAGTCCATTTCGGTCATCAGACCAGAAGATGGAATCCGAAGATGAAACAGTACATCTTTACTGAGAGAAACGGGATCCACATCATCGACCTGCAGCAGACAGTAGGCAAGGTCAATGAGGCATATCTCTTCCTCAGGGACGTAGCTATCGAAGGAAAGCCGATCCTCTTCGTGGGAACCAAGAAGCAGGCTCAGGAATCCATCGAGACAGAAGCCAAGAGATGTGAAGAATACTATGTTTCCAACAGATGGCTCGGCGGCATGCTTACAAACTTCAAGACGATAAGCACCCGTATCGCAAGACTCAATGAGATCGAAAGAATGGAAGAGACCGGAGACATCAATCTTCTCCCGAAGAAGGAAGTCATCCAGATCATGCGCGAGAAGGAGAAACTCCTGTTCAATCTCGGCGGCATCAGAAAACTCCAGGAAATGCCTGGCGCTCTTTTCATCGTAGACCCGAGAAAAGAGAGGATCGCTCTTTCAGAAGCTCATAAGATGGGAATCCCGGTAGTGGCTATAGTTGACACAAACTGCGATCCTGATGAGATCGACTATCCGATCCCCGGTAACGATGACGCTATACGTGCGGTAAAACTCATAGTCTCCAAGATGGCAGATGCAGTCCTGGAAGGAAAACAGGGCGAACAGCTTGAGGACGAGTATGAGGAAGTTGAGGAAGTCACCGAGGCTGAATCCGAAGAACAGGCTGCTGAAGAGATCAGTGAAGAGATCGCTAGCGAGATGCTCGAAGCTGAAGAAGCAGAAGATGCTGAATGATTTCGAGAGGAGAATTTTATGGCAATAACAGCTCAGGATGTAAAGAAACTCCGTGAAATGACAGGATGCGGCATGATGGATTGCAAGAAGGCTCTTACAGAGGCTGAAGGCGATCTTGACAGAGCAGCAGACATCTTAAGGGAAAAAGGCCTTGCCGGCGCTGAGAAGAAGGCCGGAAGGATAGCTGCAGAGGGTATCGTTTATGCATATAAGGACGGCAACGTTGCAGTTCTTATCGAAGTAAACTGCGAGACCGACTTCGTGGCCAGGACAGAACAGTTCAGGAACCTCGTTGACAGGATCGCTAAGGTCGTTGCAGACGAGAATCCCAATGATGTCGACGCACTGTTAAAGGCAGAATGCGACGGCAGGACGGTAGAGGATTTCATAAAGGATTCCATAGCTACCATCGGCGAGAACATCAAGGTCAGAAGGTTCGAGAGAGTTGAGGGCTTTACAGATACATACATCCATATGGGTGGAAAGATCGGTGTGCTCGTAAAGACAGACGTTGAGGCTGATCCGGAAGCTATCCATGATATCGCTCTTCAGGTCGCAGCAGCAAAGCCGCTCTATGTGAGCCGTGAGGAATGTGATCCTGAGAAGGTCGAGCATGAAAGAGCAGTCCTTCTTGCTCAGGCCCTTGAGGAGAACAGGAATTCCGCTAAGCCGAAGCCGGAGGCTATCATCGAGAAGATGGTCAACGGAAGGATGAACAAGTTCTATCAGGAAGTTTGTCTGTTAGAGCAGGCATATGTGAAGGACGGAGACATCAACGTTGAGAAGATGATCAACGGCAGGTTCAAGGTCGACTGCTTCATCCGCTATGAGATGGGAGAAGGCCTCGAGAAGAGGAACGACAACCTTGCAGATGAGATCGAGAAGCAGATCAAAGGCTGATTGAAAAAAACAAAAGAGGTCTTAATGACCTCTTTTCTTTTGATAAAGGAGATAAGCATGAGCTATAAGAGAGTAGTCCTGAAGATCAGCGGAGAGGCTCTTTCAGGACAGGGAACGAACATAGATTTCGACACGGTAAAGAGAGTGGCTTCACAGGTGGCCGAACTGGTTAAGATGGGCATAGAAGTATGCGTCATCATCGGAGGAGGAAATATCTGGAGAGGAAGACAGGGAAGGGATATGAACAGAGTGACGGCAGACCACATGGGAATGCTCGCCACGGTGATCAACTCACTGGCTTTTCAGGACACCCTTGAATCCCTTGGCATACAGGCAAGGCTCCAGACCGCAATAGATATGAGGCAGATAGCCGAACCGTTCATCAGAAGAAAAGCCGTAAGGCATCTTGAAAAGGGAAGAGTGGTCATATTCGCCTGCGGGACCGGAAACCCGTTCTTTACGACGGACATGGCAGCAGCCTTAAGAGCAGCCGAGATGGAAGCAGATCTGATACTTCTGGCAAAGAATGTGGATGGCATATATGACAGCGATCCCAAAACTAACCCCGATGCAAAGAAGTATGACAACATCAGCTACATGGATTTCATATCGGAAGGACTTCAGGCCATGGATACCACAGCCGTGACTTTATGCATGGAAAACAATATTCCGATCCTTGCATTTGCTCTCAATGAGGAGAATTCCATCGTAAGAGCGGTGAACGGAGAGAAACTAGGGACACTTATAAGCTGAGTCTCCGGCTCCCTGATGTATTTCGGTCAGTTGTAAAACGGACCCGATTAAAGTAAAATATCAGTATCAAAGCATATCATTTTTGATATATAGAGGAGTTGATCATATGAAGATTGAGCATGAAGCTTTGTTGATACAGGAAGAGAGAAATGGAAAGACCATGACTGCTCTTCAGAATGACTTTGCCACATTGAGGGCAGGAAGGGCAAATCCGCAGCTTCTGAACAGGATCACCGTAAACTACTACGGGACGCAGACTCCGCTCATACAGATGGCGAACATAGCCGTTCCGGAGCCGAGACTGCTCACCATTTCGTTGTATGATCCAAGTGCACTGAAAGAGACTGAGAAGGCCATACTTGCTTCAGATCTCGGTCTTAATCCGTCCAATGACGGAAGGACCATCAGGCTGGTATTCCCGGAGCCCACGGTTGAGAGACGTCAGGAACTTGTCAAACAGGCAAGAAAGATGGGCGAAGAGGCCAAGGTCGCCATCAGGAACATCCGCAGGGATGCGATGGAAGACATAAGGAAGAGCAAGAAGGACAATGAGATAACCGAAGACGATCAGAAGATCCTCGAAGAGGATTGCCAGAAGATCACAGACGATTATATCAAGAAGGTTGAAGCTCTGTTAAAAGACAAAGAAAGTGAAATAATGGAGATCTGATGACAATTGATCTTATAGGGCGGCCGTTAAAAGAGGCCGCTTCTTTTTTGGAAGAGAACGGTTACACAGTAAAAGTCGTCTGCTATTCTGCACCCAGGGTGAATGAACAGGCAAACGAGAGAACTGTATTAAGATGCAGGATAGACGGGGATACAGCCGAGCTTCTGGTCTCGGATTTTCAGACGGAGATTCAGGAATGAAGGACATCGATTGGATAAAGAGATACGGACTGGAGGAGGACACTCTTCCCGGACATGTCGGCATAATAATGGACGGCAACGGGAGATGGGCTAGGAACAGGCATATGCCAAGGACCTTCGGACATAAAAAAGGAGCTGAGGTCGTCAGGGACATAGTGCTGTCGAGCTCGAAGTTCGGCGTGAAGGCTCTTACCATCTTCGCATTCTCCACAGAGAACTGGAGAAGACCGAAGGATGAGGTGGACACCATCATGACTCTGCTTTCCCAATATCTCAGGAACGAGATAGCCGCTCTTAACGAGAATGATGTGGTGTTCAGGGTCATAGGAGACAGGAGCGGGCTTTCTAAGATGCTTCTGCAGCTGATAGAGGAAAGCGAAGAGCTCACAAGGAACAATACCGGTCTGAGGTTCAACGTTGCCATTAACTACGGATCTCAGGCAGAGATACTGAATGCTGCATTCGCACTTGCAAAAGATTATAAGGAAGGCAAAACAGCCCTTGACAGGGAAGCTTTTGAAAACAGACTGTATACCTCGGGGCTTCCGATGGTCGACTTTCTCATAAGGACCAGCGGAGAACTCAGGATAAGCAATTTCCTGCTGTACCAGATAGCCTATGCCGAGCTTTATTTTACGGATGCATACTGGCCGGATTTCAATACGGAAAGATACGTGGAAGCACTGAAGGACTATTCACACAGGAACAGAAGATTCGGAGGAGTTTGAGATGCTTAAAAGGACTATATCGGCAGTCGTCATTATCGGACTGTTCGTTGCAATGCTGCTGCTTGGCGGCATTTATCTTCAGGTCGGCTTTGCCATCGTGGGCCTGCTCTGCGAATATGAGATGATCTCTTCGATAAAGAAGAAAGGCGTGGTGACGATAGATATCCCCGTCTATATCCTCACATTGGCGCTTCTGCCCACATACAGACTGTACGGGTTGAAGGGAGTGGCATATACATACTGCCTGACAGTGATGGCGATCTTCATGTTCAGGATACTGAGCGAGAAATATGACTATGATTCCGTGCTGCACAGTCTTCTGGCGATCATATACCCGCAGATATTCATGCTCTTCGTATATATGGTCATCACCATGAAGGACGAGGGACTGGGGATATTCATCATAGTGATAAGCGTGATAGCCGCATCTGCCAGCGATACGATGGCATATTTCACGGGAATGCTCATGGGCAAGCACAAGCTGTGTCCGAAGATCAGTCCGAACAAGACTGTCGAAGGCGCCATAGGGGGACTCGTGGGAGGAACTGTCCTCACCGGTGTGGCTGCCCTGTTCCTCGAAAGGGCAGAGATGCCTCTATATATGTTTTTCCTGCTCGGATTCCTGCTGGCACTGCTCTCCCAGTTCGGAGACCTTACCTCTTCGGTAACGAAGAGATATCTCGGAGTCAAGGATTTCGGGGATCTGATCCCGGGTCACGGCGGGATGCTCGACAGGGTCTGCAGCATCATATTCGTCATACCTGTGGCACTTGCAGTGTTTGAGATGTACTACGGAGCACTTGTCTGATCATGGCTGAAAAGATAGTGATACTGGGGTCTACGGGCTCCATCGGGGAAAATACATTAAGAGTCCTTGAGGACATGAAGGACAGATACGAGATATACGGACTGCTTGCAAGGGAGAATAATGAGGCTCTCCTGAAACAGGCGGAGAGGCTTCATGTCAAGAGACTTGGACTTATTAATGAAGATAAGGCGAAAGAGTTAAGGGAAGTCTGGAACGGAAAACTGTTCACAGGAAGGTCTGCGCTCACGGAGATCTGTGAAGGAGCAGATGCCGTTGTGCTGGCAGTCGTGGGAGTAGACGGGCTCTTGCCCTTTGAATACTGTTTAAAACACGGAATAAGGGTCCTTTTTGCCACCAAGGAAGCCATGGTCTACGGAGGAAGGCTCTTAAGGGACCTGATCGATTCAACGGGAACGGAGGTCCTCCCTCTCGACAGTGAGATATCAGCCATTTTCCAGGCCATCAGGGGAAATGAAGAAAATGAGATAAAGGAGATCTATCTCACGGCGTCGGGAGGCCCGTTCATAGACAGAACGCTGGAAGAAATAAAAAGGGCCACTCTCGAGGAGGCCCTCAGACATCCGAACTGGTCCATGGGGAGAAAGATCACCATAGACAGTGCAACGATGTCGAACAAAGGCCTCGAGATAATGGAAACGAGATGGATGTTCGATGTGGATCCACAAAAGATCACTCCGGTGATCCACAGGGAGAGCATCGTCCATTCGGCGGTGAAGTTCATGGATAATTCAGTCATGGCGCAGATGGGAGAGACTGACATGAAGCTTCCGATAGCCTATGCTCTTAATTATCCTGACAGAAAGGGCAACTGCTCGGAGGAACTCGACATATTCAGCAGAGGCAGCCTGCATTTTGAAAGACCCGATCTTAAACGCTTTCCATGTCTCAGACTTGCCATGGAGGCAGTGAGAAAGGGAATACCCGACCAGATAGTGTTCAATGCCGCAAACGACGCTGCAGTTGAACTGTTCCAGGAGAGAAAAATAAGCTTCTGGAACATCGGAGAGATAATCGAGGCCTCCCTTGAGAGGCACAGGATAGAAAGAGTTGGGAGCTTTGAGGACATATTCCTTGCGGACAGGGAAATCAGGGCTCTCGTCAGTGAAGTCACGAAGAGTTTCACCAGGTGAACTTTTTATTAATACATACAGGTGACGGAGTAAAACTCCGCCTTCTGTTCTATAATTAATTACCGAATGAAAAGCGGAGGGATATGGTTTGGTCATACTTAACACTATACTTACGGTAATATACGGGCTCCTGATGCTCATGTTTCTTGTCGTCATCCATGAGGGCGGGCATTTTCTTGTGGGCAAAAAAGGAGGCTTCAAGATAGATGAATTCTCTGTCGGGATGGGACCGAAGCTCCTGAGCAGACAGAAGGGCGAGATAACCTACTCATGGAGAGCTCTTCCAATTGGCGGATTCGTCCAGTTCAATGGTGAAGACGAGGCTGTGGATGCGGAGACGGAGCCCAGGGCATTCAACAACATGCCGATCTGGAAACGTTTCCTCACTATACTTGCAGGACCTCTCGTGAACATACTGTTCGCTTTCATACTGACGATAGGGATACTCGTGGGGTACGGAGACTATGTTCCCGAGATCATGAGCGTCAGGGAAGGATATCCGGCCTATGAAGCAGGGCTCCAGAGCGGAGACAGGATAGTCATGCTGAACGGGAAGAAGATAGATTTCAGCATGGAGTTCTCCAGCACAGATTTCTCATCTGCCGACAGCATACTTCTCGGAGTAGAGAGGAGCGACGGATATCACGAATATGAGATAAGTACCGTGAAGGATGAGGAAACCGGAAGGAACGTCATAGGGATCACATACAATCAGAGCGCCAGGAAGAGATTCGGCTTCTTTGAGGCGATCAAGCTCTCTTTCAAGTGGCTCTGGCTAATAGTTAAGGAGATGTTCCAGGCCCTGCACGGAGCCATATTCGGAGGAGACGGGATCTCGAACCTGTCAGGACCGGTAGGGACCATAGCTATCATAGGGGAATCCGTAAGGTACGGATTTGAAGTGATACTGAGACTTCTGGCCCTTTTGTCCCTCAATCTTGGTATAATAAATCTGTTGCCGTTCCCTGCTCTTGACGGAGGAAGGATAGTGCTTTTGGGAGTGGAGAAGCTCATCGGCAGACCACTTAACAGGAAGGTCGAGGGGATAATCAACCTTGCAGGTCTCGTACTTCTGTTGATCCTCATGGTCTGCCTTACATATCAGGACATTACGAGGCTATTATGAGAAACAAAAGGACGGTCAGGATAGGAGACAGGGTCATCGGAGGAAACGAACCGGTACTGATCCAGTCCATGACGAATACGGATACTGCCGATGTGGATGCCACGGTCTCACAGATCCTGTCTCTCGAAGAAGCAGGATGCGAGATCATAAGGGTGGCAGCATATGATGTCAGAAGCGCATGTGCCATAGAAGGGATAAAGGAGAGGATCCATATACCGTTAGTGGCTGATGTCCATTTTGACGCAGATATAGCTATAGCTGCCATCGAGCACGGTGCCGACAAGGTACGCATAAACCCTGGAAATATCGGAAGCGAGGCAAATGTCAGAAGAGTGGCGGATGCCGCAAAGATGCACCATGTCCCGATAAGGGTCGGAGCAAACAGCGGATCCCTGGACTCTAAATATCAAGGAATGGATATGGCAGACGCTCTTTACGAGAGCGCACTAGGAAATATCCGGATGCTGGAGAACGCAGGTTTCCATGATATCGTAGTGGCCCTTAAATCCTCTGACGTGAGGGAATCCATCAGGGCATACAGGAAGATGGATGCTTCCTTTGATTATCCTCTTCATGTCGGAGTGACTGAAGCAGGCGATTTCGAGCAGTCCATAGTAAAATCGTCTATAGGCATAGGAGGGCTTCTTGCCGATGACATAGGGGATACCATAAGAGTCTCGGTGACCGGAGACCCCATCCTCGAGATAAAAGCGGCAAAGGATATACTCCGATTCTCCGGAGTGAGGAGCTTCGGACCGGAGATAATCTCATGCCCTACATGCGCAAGGACTGAGATAGATCTCATAGGCCTTACAGGAAAGGTCAAGGAACTGGTAAAGGATATCGACAGGGATATCCGTATTGCCGTGATGGGCTGTATAGTCAACGGCCCCGGAGAGGCAAGGAATGCTGACATAGGGATCGCAGGCGGAAAGGGCGAAGGGCTCATATTCAAAAAAGGCATCCCGGTAATAAAAGTCAGGGAAGAAGAACTGTTCGACACATTCAGGGAGTATCTGAAGGAATATCTGTCGGAGTAAATAGATGTACAGGATATCGGACGATCAGGGAACGCAGATCCCGAAGCCGAATTTCGACGTAGTCGAGATCAAACGGCAGATCAGCGTTTTCACTGAAAAGAAAAAGAAGTTCCTGCTGGAACTGGACAAGATCGCATACAGCAGAAAAAAGGGCTGCTATATGCTTTTTTTGCGTTCAGAGGACCAGCTGTCCGTAAAGGATTACAACTCTGTAAAGAAGGAACTGCTTAAGGATATCCCAGAGCTCAAGTTCCTTAAGATAATAATCCAGCAGGATGACATGTTCAAAAATGAGACTCAGCTGGCTGATCATATATCCGAGTTCATAGCGGAAGAGGAGCCGGCCATGACTCCGTTCATTCTGAATTCCAGAATCACTGTGGAAGGAAACACTGCTACAGTGACTTTTGCACACGAATCAGGTCCCCAGTTTGCAAAGATGCTGAACATCGCTCAGAGGACCGAGGAATATTTCTACTATACTTTCGGAAGGGAGATACGCATAGGCAGATATGTAGTGGATCCGTCTCTTGAGAACGAGCCGAGGACTGCTCCGGAGAAGAGGGAAGAACTGACGGATGAGGAACTCATCTCCATGGTAAGGGAGGAGAGGAAGAAGGCTCCGAAGAAATCCGAGAAGAGGATCCCGAGGAAGAAGGAAGAACAGCATGTAACGAAGCTTTCAGAACTTCAGCCTGAAGAAAGCGGCATCATAGAAGGTCTGATCCTCGAGACTGAAGTCAGACCTACGAGGGAAGGAAAAAGCGTCATCTTTACATGCACCATCACTGACTATACCTCTACCATATATTGCCAGAGGTTCGAGAGGAAACCGCTGGAAGAGTTCGAAGCTCCGCTTAAGGCCGGAGACCATTGCTCGTTAGAGGGCAACTATTCATACAATTCATTCAAGAAGGAATACATCTGGAATATCAGAAAGATAACCGTTCTGCCCCCATATCCGAAGAGACAGGATATAGCCCAGAGGAAGAGAGTGGAGCTCCATCTCCATACCCATATGAGTGCCCAGGATGGACTTACAGATGTGAGAGAATACGTTTCCACGGCAGCCCGCTGGGGGCATAAGGCCATAGCCGTGACTGATCACGGTGTGGTACAGGCTTTCCCGTTCGCAGGAAATGCCGGAAGAGACGAAAAGATAAAGATCATCTACGGTGTCGAGGCAAACATGGTCGATGCCGCAAGAAAGGTCTATGAAGGAAAGGACCATTCATTCGACGACGAGTTCGTCGTGTTCGACATAGAGACCACAGGCCTGTCGAGAGAGTTCTGCGAGATAATCGAGATAGGCGGCGTCAAGCTCTCAAAAGGAAGGATCATCGACCGTTTCCAGGCTTTCGTCAAACCTTCGGTCTCCATTCCGGCAGATATCACCAGACTTACCGGAATAACCGATGCCATGGTTGAGGATGCCGAGCCTGCAGAAAAGGTATTGAAGGATTTCCTCGATTTTGCAGGTGACGACTGCCTGATAGCCCATAACGCCGATTTTGATACGGGATTCATCTTCAAAAAGGCAAGACAGATGGGGATTGAACCAAATAACGACGTTCTGGATACTCTGATGCTCGCAAGAGTCCACATCACGGATATGCGTTCCCGTTCCCTTGACAAACTGGCACAGAGATACGGAGTGCCCCTGAAACATCACAGAGCCGTGAACGACGCGGAGGCGACAGCCCTCATATTCGTAGCCATGCTGAACGAGATAAAGCAGAAGGGTTTCACGAGATTCTCCGAGCTGAATTATCTTGCAGATACAGAAGCAGTGGTTAAGACAGCTCCCCATACGAATCACATAACCATACTCTGCAGGAACAAGGAAGGGCTCGTAAACCTGTACAAGCTGATTTCTCTGAGCCATCTCAAGTATTTCAGAGGAAAGCCGAGACTGCCTAAGGGCGAGCTCATAAGCCACAGGGAAGGCCTGCTGTTCGGTACTGCATGTTTTGAAGGCGAACTCTATGAGGCAGCCGTCAACGGAGACGGAGATGACAGGCTAAAGGACATAATGTCATTCTATGACTACGTGGAGCTCCAGCCGGTGGAGAACTATTCATACCAGATAAAGGACAGCTATATAAAGTCGGCGGATGATTTAAGGAGCATAAACAGGAGGATATACCGTCTGGCAAAGGAGATCGGAAAACCGGTAGTAGCCACGGGAGATGCTCATTTTCTGGATCCTGAGGACATACTGTTCAGAAAGATAGTCCTTGAGACGGCAAACTCGAGGGACGAGAACATAGACAGTCCGCTCTATTTCCGTACCACTGATGAGATGCTCGACTGCTTCTCGTATCTCGGGTCGGCAGCTGCGGAAGAGGTCGTGATAGACAACACCAATCTCATCGCCGATGAGATAGAGGAGATAAACCTGTTCCCCGGAAAGACGGCAATGCCTTTTGTTGAGAATTCCGACGAAGAGATCAGGGAGATAGCAATAAAGACCGTAAAGGAGCTTTACGGAGATCCGATACCGTCTCACATAGAGGAAAGGCTCTTCAAGGAGCTCAATAACATAATAGACAACGGATTCGGAGTTTTGTACTGGTCGGCCATGAAACTGGTCAAGAAATCCATGAGTGACGGATATCTCGTGGGCTCAAGGGGGTCCGTAGGATCTTCATTCGCTGCATTTGCAATGGGTATCACAGAGGTCAATCCTCTGAAGCCACACTACAGATGCCCTAAATGCAGGCACTCCGATTTCAACATAGATCCCAAGTATGCATGCGGACCGGATATGCCGGAGGCATATTGTCCCGTATGCGGAGAAAAGTATATATCCGACGGGTATGACATTCCTTTCGAGGTCTTCCTTGGTCTCCATGCGGAGAAGGTCCCGGATATAGACCTCAACTTCTCAGGAGACTACAGGACGAGAGCGAACAAATACGTGGAAGAGCTGTTTGGTTCTGAATATGTCTTCAGGGCAGGGACCATAAGCGCAATAAAGCACAATATAGCTGCTGGACTCGTGAGAAAATATATGCAGGCTCATGAGGAGACTCTCACAGAACCTGAGATAGAAAGACTTGCCACCGGTATGGAAGGAGTCAAAAAGACTACCGGACAGCATCCGGGAGGGCTCGTCATAGTCCCGAGGGGCCATGAGATATATGAGTATACTCCGATACAGAAGCCTGCCAACAAGGAAGATGCGGAGACTGTCACGACTCACTTCGACTTCAACTCGATGCATGACATCCTTATCAAACTGGACATACTCGGACATGATAACCCGACGATAATAAGGATATTCCAGGAACTCACGGGGATCGACCCCCTTACCATAAACGTCACTGATGAAAAGGTGATAAGTCTCTTTACTTCTACGGATGCTCTAGGTGTGCGTCCTGACCAGATAAACGGGATAGAGCTCGGTGTCCTCGGACTTCCGGAATTCGGGACCCATAATACAATGAAGGTCCTGAAAAAGACCAGACCCTCCAGCATGGGAGAGCTCATAAGGATATCAGGACTGACCCACGGCACCGATGTATGGGGAGGGAACGCCGAGACCCTTATAGAGACGGGAGTCACCACTCTTAACAGTGCCATCTGTACAAGAGACGATATAATGCTCACCCTTGTGAACTACGGGGTGGATCATCAGCTCGCATTCTTCATAATGGAGAGCGTAAGAAAGGGAAAATGGGCAAAGGGCAAGGAGAAGGACCAGGCGAATCAGGAAAAGGCCATGAGAGAGGCCGGAGTTCCCGAATGGTTCATCGAATCCTGCAGGAAGATACAGTACATGTTCCCGAAGGCCCACGCAGTGGCATACGTTCTAATGGCGCTCAGGATCGCATACTTCAAGGTCTATTATCCGACAGTGTTCTATGCGGGGACATTCTCCATAAAGATAAGCGATTTTGATGCTCTGACGGTAATGAAGGGGATCCCCGGCATAGAGGCGGAGCTCAAGAGACTGGAAGACATCATCAACCAGAAAAAGGCCAGCAAGACCGAGAAGGACAGAGCCATGGCTTTCGAGATAGCTCTTGAGATGCTTCAGAGAGGTGTCAGGGTGCTTCCTCCCGATCTCATGAAGAGCAGGGCAGAGAGGTTCACTGTGGAAGGCGATGCCATTAGGATGCCGTTCATGGCTATTCCGAGCCTCGGAGAAAAGGCTGCAGAGCTTATCGAGCAAAAGAGGAGCGAGATGGAGTTCACCTCCATTGAGGAGGTCCAGAGGGAATGCAAACTGTCGCAGACTGTGGTGGATGCCATGAGGCAGATGGGCGTATTCGGAGATCTTTCAGAAAAGGCCCAGATGTCCCTGTTCGATTCATTCATGATATAGAGAAATAACGGCCCAAGGCCGTTTTCTCGGTTTTTGGAAGGAAGCGGAAAGAGCGGAATCATTGTTTTTTTCCGTGTATCTGTTAGAATATAATAGTTAAATAATGGATGATCGGGTAACCGGTTATATGGAGGACAAAATGAAAATAGCCAGTCGCATCATGTTCATCGTGATGGCAGCGATCATACTTCTGGCTTCGATCTCCGTAGTCGGAGGGCTTCCCTTTGGCGACGGAAAAGTGTTTGCCCCGCTCAAGAAGCTTTGCCTCGGCAGGGACTTCGGAGGTGAGGCGACTCTCATCATCGGCGCAAAGGAAGAACATACATTTACTGCGGAAGAGCAGAAGATGATCATAGATGTCCTGAAGAACAGGATGGCTTTTTTGGGATTCAGAGACTGCAGCATCGGCACTACTGAGAATGGTGAGTTCGTGGTTTCTTTTGCCATGAACGAGACTTCGGAGTTCAATGATCCTGCTCAGATAGGTTCTTCTCTTACAGAAACAGGAGACGTAAAGGTAAGAGATTCAAAGGACACATCAAAGATATATATCACCAGAGATATGATCAAGGAGGCCATGATCCAGACCACATCGCTTGGAGTGAACACGATATTCTTCATGTTCACTGATGAGGGCAAGGCTTCATTTGAAGAGAGCACTACTGAGATAAGCAACAGAGAAAAGGCCGATGACAAGTACGTGGAGATCCTCTATGACGGTCAGCAACTTTCAAAACAGCCCATCAGGAATCCTGTGACTGAAGGCTATATCGGTTTCAATTCCGCTTTCAGCGACATAAAGGCTGAGTATTTCAAAAACATAATCAACAGCGGTTATCTTCCATTGGAGATGGAAGTAAAGGCCTCCGAAAAACTCTCACCTGTGATGGGAAAGGGCTCTTTCAACACGGTCCTGATCGCTGTACTTGCTGTCATCGGAGCATTCTACATAGCAGATCTGTTCAGGAACAAGCTCCTTGCAGTATCCGATCTGCTAATGGTATTCGGATTCATATCTCTGTATGTGATAGTAATGGCCCTCCTTGGCATCGAGATAACTATGGCTACTGTAGCTACGTTCCTCGCAGTGCTTGCCGGTTCCATGGCAGCGCTTCTCGTGATAAATGAAAATATGAAGAAAGAATATGTACCCGGCGTTTCTCTCGGGACTGTGCTCAGTAAAGGCCATTCCTCATCGATGGGGATCATCGGGCTCATATACGGAGTACTGGGTGCTTTGTTCGGAGCATTCCTCGTAAGTGGAAACCACTATCTTGAAAAGGTGTCATATTCTATGGGTATATCCCTTGTTCTGTCTGCCCTTTTCGTGCTTCTTATAAACAGGCTCATGCAGGGTATGCTGTTCAGCGGAACTGAGACCCCAAGAGCGTTCTTCACACCATGGTTCAGGAAGGGAGAAGCAAAATGAATAAAAAGATCATAACCATCTCTCTTATTGCTGTAACGTTGCTTGCACTGCTCGCCATGTTCCTCGGTTCAGGGACCGGGACGGATCTTGGCGGGAAGTATTCCTTTGTCAGGATCAGCAGCAAGGAGAGTTTCGATATCGATGCCATAAAGGGTATTTTTTCACGGGAATTCAGAGGCCTAAAAGATCTTTCCGTTCAGACTACCACGGAGAACTACAATGAACAGCTAGTCATAAAGGCTTCCGAGATCTCCAAGTCAGACGCAGAGAAGATGGTAGAGTCCGTAAAAAAACAGAACCCTGATGCATACCTTAGGAGCATCGATGTCGTAAAGTCGGAACATCATAATGTTTCCTTCGGGAAGATAGCTCTTGTGATGCTCTTAATGATGGGGATAACAGCAGTCGTCTGCTTCTTCAGATACGGGCTCATGCCGGCCCTCATCTCCGTGTTCAACATGGCATTCTCACTTGGGGCATATCTTGCAGTCGCCTCTCTGATGGGAAACGCCATGAATGCCGATACGGTCCTTGGAGGCGGTGTAGTTACGCTGTTCCTTTCTGCACTGTTCTATGTGCTTGGAGCAGAAAGAGCAGAGATAAAGAAGAACACCCTTGCCGAGTATTCCGAAGAGGAAGCAGTAAAGGTGATAAGGGACGGTTCATTCAAGATGATAGTTGCAATCTCCTGCATGACAGTGATATTCGGGCTTGCAGGTGCTATTTTTGCGGGAAGGACAAACTCAGCTTCTTTCCTCAGCATATCCCTTTCAGCCGTCTGCTCAGTGGCAGTCACCGGCCTTATCGGGATAAGGATCCTCGTCAACAGGATCTGCAGAAAGTAAATAAGGACATTAGCAAAATACTTCCTGTTCATTGCAGTACAGGAAGTATTTTCTTTATAAGGATCTGGATACATGAGATATCTGAAAAGAGAGGGAGCGTCTCCTGACGGAGCAATGCTACTCGAATATGAAAAACAGGAAATCGGTCCTGTTATAGCGGACATACTGTTCAAGCGGGGGATAACTCCTTCAATGACCCAAGAGTATTTCTATGGAGATCTGGGAGATCTCCATGACCCCATGCTGTTCAGGGATATGGAAAAGATCCTTGACAGGATAAAAAGGGCAGGGACCAGGAATGAGAAAGTCACTGTCTATGCAGACTATGACTGTGACGGAGTATCGGGCTGCGTGATAATGCTCAAGACTTTAAGGAGCAGGGGGATAGACTGTGATTACTATATTCCGGACAGGAAGACAGAAGGGTACGGAACCAACAGAAAAGCTTTCGAAAAGATAATCGGAGGAGGAACGAGCCTCATTATCACGGTGGACTGCGGAATAAGGAGCAATGATGACATAGCCTATGCCCTAAAAAAGGGAGTGGACGTGATAGTGATGGACCATCACGAAGTTGGAGAACTTCCGGATACCCCGTACATAATGAACGGAGAGGTCCCTTCAGAGACATATCCCTTCAGAAAGCTGTGCGGAGCGGGGATAACATACAGGTTCGCATGCGCATTTGCTCCTGAACTTAAAGATGAACTCATTGAATATGCAGGACTTGCGACAATTGCCGACATGGTGCCTCTTGTGGATGAGAACAGGATAATAGCAAGAGCGGGGCTCAGAAAACTTAACTCAGACCCGTCCATGGCTTTCAGGTATCTGATAAACGCATCGGGTCTGAAACCCGGAAAACTTAACGTGCATTCCATTGGATTTGGTCTGGCTCCGAGAATAAATGCCGCAGGAAGGCTTGAACATGCGGAACTGGCTTTAAGGCTGTTCATGACAGAAGACGACAGGGAAGCCATGGAGATAGCATCCAGGCTCAATTCTCTTAATGAGAAGAGACAGCAGATGCAGAGGACCGTCATAGAGGAAGCCGAAAAGATGCTGAGGGAGGAGAAAGTATCCGATGATACAAGGATAATCATGCTCAGCTCAGAGCACTGGGACAAGGGAGTACTTGGCCTTGCAGCGGCTTCTCTTACCCAGACATTCAGAAAGCCTTCCGTGGTACTGAATGAGGAGGACGGCATCCTTTCAGGATCAGCCAGGAGCATCCCCGGAGTCGATCTTTACGGAATACTCGAGAGCTGTGAGGACCTTTACGAGCATTTCGGCGGACACGAGATGGCTGCAGGACTTTCCTTCAGAAAAGAGAATCTGCAGGAGATACGGGATAGACTCAACAAAAAGGCTTCGGAGCTCAACGAAGACCTGTTCCTTCCGTCGGTGTATTACGATGAGGAGATAACGGAAAAGGACCTGACAGAGCGTTTTGCGGAACAGCTGAGACTGCTCGAACCCTTCGGACAGGATAACCCGGAACCGGTATTCTATGTAAGGGACTATCCGGCAAACAACATCTCAGTCCTTGCCAACAGGCATTACAAAATGAAGTACGGTCAGGCAGACATACTGTATTTCTTCCCGAGAAAGAGGATGATAACGGGAAGGCATTACCAGATCGCCGCAACATTCAGCGAAAACGAGTTCAGAGGTAACATAGACAAGCAGCTCATAATCAGAAACGCGGATCCGGTGGAGCCGAGCCTTCAGACGCTGATGCTTTTGAATCACAGGGCATATATGAAGGAATATCTTGATTGCCTCGTGGGGATGGTCTCGAGGAGGGAGAATGCCATCAGGAGCATGGAAGAACTCCTTTCTTTCGTGGCAGAGAGAACCGGGGATCCTGATGACCCTCTCCTAATAGTGGCAGCTTCTTCCTTCGGTCTTGCATTTGCTGAGGAAGTGAAGAAGAGATTCCCTGACATACAGGTCACGGGACAACTGGATCCTTCAGACAGGGACAGCACGATATGCTATTCGTATCCATCAGAGATACCGGACTGCTATCGCACTATACTACTTCTAGGATGTCAGACGAGAAGGGCAGATGAGGGAAGGAGCAGGGAATACAGAGGACCCGAGCTTCTGGAACACTATAAAGAGACGATCGATTCATACTATGTCGATCCTGAGGACATAGAGTTCTACATAGACAGTTTCATGGAGGCTGCAGAGACCGGGTTCGAAAGCATCTTCCAGCTCATAACCGAGACGAGAAAGCTCATCGTGGATACCACGGAGAAGAAGGTGTGGTTCGCTCTCAAGGCATGTATGCTGGACGATCTGCTCCAGTTTTATGGAAATAAAGGAAAAATCCTGCTCAAATACAGCGAAAAACCCTTTAATGATGCCACAAACGTGCTATATATGATATATAATAAATTATTCAAATAACCGTAGATCAAATAATGGGGAAGGAGGATCATATGGCGGAATACTATAAGGAATTCATAGAGAAGTTCCCTCAGTACGGGAACAACGAGCTCATAAAAAAGGCGTTCGCGTTTGCCGAAAAGGCACACGAAGGTCAGTTTCGTGATTCCGGGGAGCCGTATATCATCCACCCCGTAGCCGTTACCAACATACTGGCAGAACTCGGAATGGATGATGACAGCATCTGCAGCGGCATGCTTCATGACGTGCCCGAGGACGTGGAGGAATATCCGATCGAAGTCATCAGGAAAGAGTTCAACGATGATATAGCAAATATAGTGGACGGCGTGACGAAACTGAAGAAATTCGGATTCACATCGAATGAGGATGCTCAGGCTGAGAGCCTGCGCAAGATGTTCCTTGCAATGGTCTCAGACGTGAGAGTCGTCATAATAAAGCTGGCAGACCGTCTCCACAATATGAGGACCCTCGGATACAAGACAGGTGAGAAGCAGCTACAGAAGGCAAAGGAGACCCTTGAGATATATGCTCCCCTTGCACACCGTTTCGGAATCTATTCCTTTAAGTGGGAATTTGAGGATCTGGCTCTCAAATATCTTGAGCCCGCAGTCTTCTATGAGATAGCAAAGAAACTCAGTGCCACGAGAGCACAGAGGGAGAGCTATATCAAGGAAGTCATAGAAAAGATCAGGAAGGCCATAGAACCTTTAGGTATCAGATATGAGATCGAAGGAAGGCCGAAACATATATACAGCATATACAAGAAGCTCCAGAACAAGAACGTCAGTTTTGACGAACTGTATGACATCATAGCGGTAAGGGTCATAGTCGAGGATGTAAAGGATTGCTATGCAGTGCTCGGAAACGTGCATGAGACATGGAGATCCATTCCGGGAAGGTTCAAGGACTACATCTCTGTTCCGAAGGCAAACATGTACCAGTCTCTCCATACCACCCTTATGGGCGAGGACGGAAAACCGTTTGAAGTTCAGATCAGGACCTTCGAGATGCATAAGACGGCTGAATACGGAATCGCTGCCCACTGGAAATACAAGGACGGGACTACCGGTAATCAGACCGATCTGGATAAGAAGATCAGCTGGATGAGGGAGATGATGGAATGGCAGAGCGACATGAAGGATTCCAAGGAGTTCATCGAAGCCTTCAAGATCAACTTCTTCTCAGATACCGTGTTCGTATTTACTCCGAAGGGGGATGTGAAGGATCTGGTGGTGGGAAGCACACCGCTTGACTTCGCATACAGCATCCACTCACAGGTCGGGAACAAATGCGTCGGAGCAAAGGTCAACGGAAAGATCGTGCCCCTTTCATATGAGCTCCAGACCGGCGATATAGTGGAGATAACCACCAGCCAGACGAGCAAGGGCCCGAGCAGGGACTGGCTGAACATAGTCAAGACTGCTTCCGCAAGATCCAAGATAAGGGCATTCTTCAAGAAGGAACTCAAGGAAGAGAACATTGTAAAAGGTAAGACCATGCTTGAGAAGGAGGCCAAGAGGAGGGACTATGAAATGTCCGATCTTCTGGATGAGGATGCTCTTAAAGATCTCTTTGAGCATTATACCCTCAACTCCGAGGACGACATGTATGCCGCAGTCGGATACGGCGGCCTTACCACCAACCAGATACTCAACAGGCTTATAGAGAAATATAAGCTCAAGCATAAGATAGAAGAGAATATAATCCACGAGATAGCCGACGGAAAGAAATTCGCCTCAGGCGACAACAATATCTTCGTGGAGGGCTACGGCGACATGGTCGCAAAACTGGCAAAATGCTGCACTCCGATCCCGGGAGACGAGATAATCGGATTCATCACGAGGGGAAGAGGCGTCACCGTCCACAGGGCGGACTGCTCGAACCTCAACGATGTGGATTTTCCTCCTGACAGGAGGATAAAGGTCAGATGGGGCAATTCCGTGGAAAGACCGTCTGCCTATGCCGTCGATCTTCAGATAGAGGCCGATGACAGGAGCGGGCTAATGGCAGACATCTCATCTCTTATCTACAACCTCGGATATCCGATGACCGCCTTCAGCGGCAGGTCTTTAAAACATGGCAGATCCGTGGTGAACGCGACCCTCATGATCAAGTCCCAGGACAATCTGAAGGAGATCATAAACAAGCTTAGGGGGATAAGATCAGTCACTGACGTATACAGGATCAGCAATAACTGAGGAGTTGGCGGATATGAGAGCAGTAGTCACAAGAGTCCTTAAAGCCGAAGTCGTTATCGGGAAAGAAACATACAGCAATACCGGAGAAGGATTGCTGGTGCTCGTAGGTTCCCAGAGCGGAGACAGCGAGAAGGATCTCGAATATATAGCCGACAAGATCATGAACCTCAGGATCTTCGAGGATGATATGGGAAAGATGAACAGGAGCATCCTTGACAGGGGAGGAGAGATTATGCTGGTCAGCCAGTTCACTCTTCTCGGAGATGCAAGGAAGGGACGCAGACCGAGTTTCATAGAGGCAGGCAGTCCCGATGATGCAAGGCCGGTCTTCGATGCACTTGTGGAAAAGATAAAGGGATACGGCCTCAGGGTCGGAACGGGAGTGTTTCAGGAGCACATGGAGGTCATGTCGGTGAACGACGGACCTGTGACGATACTCCTTGACAGCAGGAAGGTTTTTTAGGAGACAGGATGCCGGAAGTAACAAAGATAGTAAATCAGATAATGGATATCAACACGTACGTGGTCTGGTATGAGGGAGAGAATGAGGCTCTCGTTATAGACCCGTCTTTTGATGTGCTGAAGACAGAAGCCTTTCTGGAACAGGAGTCCCTTAAAGTGACCGCCATATTGCTTACTCACGGTCATTTTGACCACATAGCCGGAGTGGAGAGACTCAGAAAAGATACAGGAGCCCCCGTCTATATCCATGAGGATGACGCATACATGCTCGGAGATCCCTATGGCAATTTCGGCAAACAGTTCGGGCTCGATATCGTGACTGCACCCGCAGAGCATCTCCTTAAACAGGAGATAGCGGAGATCGGGCGCTTCAGCGTCAAGGTATTGTCGACACCTGGACACACGAACGGCAGCGTCTGCTATTTCATAGATGAAGACATGTTCACGGGAGACACGCTATTCAACCTCGGTATAGGGAGGACTGACCTCGACTGCAGCAGCTGGGACAAGATGAAGGCATCGCTGGAAAAGATAGCACTCATAGAAGGAGATTATAACGTCTATCCCGGCCACGGGACTTCGACGACCCTGAAATATGAACTGGACAATAATCCTTTCCTGGGAGATGAAAAATGGTCGCTATACTGACTAACAGACCTGAATTCTATGCGGATCTCTCCGAAGAGATCCGCTTGTTTATTGATGAGAGGAAGATCCCTCTCACGGATACGCTGCCCGAAGAGGGATATGCCGTAAGGCATGTATTCAGAGAGGACTTATCGTATTCGGATACCGCAACTTTATATCTGGACGGCGTGCAGGTATCGGAGTATTCCTTCCCCTATGAAAAAACTGAAATACAAGACCCCGTTGCAAGGACAAGACTGTTCAAGCACGGCGCAAAGGTAGCCGTATTCAGGGTGCTGAGGGACTACTTCGGCTCCGAGAAAGCATGGGGCTCTCTTACGGGAGTGAGGCCCACCAAGTTCTTCAGGGATCTGTGCCGTCGCTATGACAGGAAAGAGGCTCTGAGGCAGTTCAGGGAAGTATATGAGGTGAACGAGGAGAAGCTCTCCCTCGTGACCGGAATAGTAGACGTTCAGGAGCCGTTCATCAGATCCGTCGGAAAAGAGGATCTGGATATCTATGTGGGAATACCTTTCTGCACAAGCAGATGCGCGTACTGCTCATTCCTGTCATCCGTGACCACAAGAGACGGAAGACTGGAGGAGGAGTATGTTAAGGCACTGCTGAAGGAAATGGAGCTCCTTCGCGACCTTATAAAGGGAAAGCATATAAGGAGCATATACGTGGGAGGAGGGACTCCGACAGCTATAAGTGAGACGCTTCTCGAGATGATACTGGAAAGGATAGCATCGTTTTCCTCCGGAGCGGAGCTCACCGTGGAGGCAGGACGTCCGGACACGATAACCCCAGAAAAACTGCGGCTCATAAAGGAGGCAGGTGCCGGCAGGATAAGCGTCAACCCGCAGACCACCTGTGAGAGGACTCTTGAGATAATAGGAAGAAAGCACAGTATAAAGTCATTCTTCGAAAAGTATGAACTAGCGAGATCCTTCGGTTTCGATGCCATCAATACCGACCTGATCGCCGGACTTCCGGGAGAAACGGAGGAGGATCTCATGAAGTCCGTCAGGGACTGCAGGGATCTCGGAGCAGAGAACATCACCGTGCACACCCTTGCCATAAAGAAGGGATCAAGATTCGGAATGCAGAATGCACATCATTTCGTGGATGAGAAGACTGCTGAGAGGATGGTCCTCCATTCAAGGGAGCTCCTTGAGAACAGCGGCTACAGGCCGTATTACATGTACCGTCAGAAGTATATGGCCGGAAACATGGAGAACACAGGCTATGCTCTTCCGGGAAAAGAGTGCATATACAACATCGACATAATGGAAGAGGAGGTCTCCATACTTGCTTTCGGGGCCGGGGCAGCCTCAAAAAGAGTGGACAGGGAAGCCAAAAAGATCTCTAGGACCGTTGGCCTGAAGGACGTGAGACAGTACATCGACAGGATTGAAGAGATGGCCGGGAAGAAGCTGGAACTGTTTTCCGAAGGGAAATGACTATGCTTGCCATATATGGTACAATAACATAACGGCTGAAAGAAGAAAGAACAGGAGAGATAAAGTGGAGATAAAGGGACCAAGAGGTACAAAGGACGTTACGATCCTAGACAGCTATAAATGGCAGTATATAGAAGACAGGATAAGGGAGATCACGAAGCTCTACGGATATAAAGAGATGAGGACCCCCATCTTCGAGCATACTGAACTGTTCCTGAGGGGAGTGGGAGATACCACCGATATAGTCCAGAAGGAGATGTATACCTTCGAAGACAAGGGAGGCAGATCCATCACACTGAGACCTGAGGGTACCGCAGGGGCAATCAGGAGCTATATAGAGAGCGGACTCGCACAGGGACCGCAGCCTGTCAAGATGTACTATCTTTCCGCACCTGTTTTCAGGTATGAGAACCCGCAGGCAGGAAGGCTGAGAGAACATCACCAGTTCGGCATTGAAGCTCTCGGTTCGGACGATCCCTCGGTCGATGCCGAGGCCATATCTCTTGCATATAATCTCATAAAGGGAATCGGAGTCACCAAGGTGACCCTGAACATAAACTCCATAGGCTGCAGGAAATGCAGGCCGCTGTACAACAAGGCTCTCAGGGAATACTACGAGGATAAGAAGGACAGGCTCTGCAAGAACTGCCTCGAAAGACTGGAGAGAAATCCGTTAAGACTTCTCGACTGCAAGGAAGAAGGATGCCGGGTGTTAAGAAATGACGCTCCCAAGATAACGGATTACATCTGCGAGGACTGCAGGGAACACTTTGAGAGCGTACAGAATTATCTTTCTCTCGCGGGGATCCCCTATGAGATCGATCCTCTGATAGTAAGAGGTCTCGATTATTACACGAAGACAGTGTTTGAGATAGTAACTTCGGAGATAGGTGCCCAGGGCACTGTCTGCGGAGGAGGAAGATATGACGGGCTCGTTTCAGAGCTCGGAGGCCCTGAATACTCAGGAATGGGGTTCGGTATGGGCATAGAGAGACTTCTCCTCGTACTTGAAGCATCGGGAGGGGTCATTCCCGAGCCCGATCCGATAAAGGTGTTCATATGCACCATGGGAGAAGAGGCAAGGAAGAAGGCTTTCTTCCTGGTTGATGAGCTGAGGAAGAAAGGGGTAAGCTCCGATATGGATCACATAGTAAGGAGCATGAAGGCACAGTTCAAGTTCGCAAACAAGACAGGTGCTGAGTATACCCTCTCTATAGGGGACAATGAGCTCTCGACAGGGAAGGCTTCTTTAAAGAAGATGGAAGACGGGACCACAAGAGAAGTGGCTCTCGCAGATATAGATTCATGGTTTTGATACAGGAGGAAAGATCTCATGGCAGGTGAACTCTCATACTGGAAGAGAACCGGCAGATGCCTGGATTATTCAGAGAAGAACGTAGGTGAGGAGATAGCCCTCACGGGATGGGTCGACAACAGAAGGAACCTCGGAGGCCTGATCTTCGTATGGCTCCGCGACAGGAGCGGCATAATGCAGATAGTGTTCGACGAGAAGGACATACACGAAGGATTTGCCGACGCAGAATCACTGAGGAATGAGTTCGTGATCTCGGTAAAGGGTACCGTGAGCCTGAGAGATGAGGCAAACGTAAACAGTGCTCTTCCGACCGGAAAGATCGAGGTCATCGCAAGGGAACTCAAGATCATCTCAAAGTCCAATACCCCTCCGTTCGAGATAGAAGATGATGTCAACGTCAGAGAAGAACTGAGACTTAAATACAGATA
>JAEEGI010001029.1_pt1 | contig 71649 bp, 56 predicted proteins | sample 8958751 | NCBI WGS metagenome assembly JAEEGI01 (sample SAMN16246545, study PRJNA631951) | gut metagenome | biome: gut microbiome; feature: rumen; material: KS-attached | host: Bos | place: Iran: Karaj | collected 2018-10
GAGCAGGGCGACGTTGGCATAGGCCAAGGGCTGGCCCGTCTCGTCGAGGACGGTGCCCTTGTAACGCGTGGAAGCCTTCTGCGGGCACTCGACGGCGATTTCCTTGCCCTGCACGGTCATCTTGATGGGATAAAAGCCGATCAGTTGCTGGATGGCATCAGGCACCGACTTGTTCTTGACCGAAGTCGTCACCCTGAAGTCCTCCAACTCGTTATAGAGAAAACTGATGTTGTATTCCCCACCCCGCTCGTTGAGCCACTTGAGCGCCTCGCTCATCGACACGTCATTGAACGTCCGCGTCACCCGCTGCCCAAAGACAGCCGTGGCGATGCACAGGCACGCCACGAGAAAAAACATGCGCCTTGCCATCATTCCACCACGATTGTATTGCCCTCCTTGCTGATATTTACACTCTCGAACAGGTTGAGGCGCTCGAGCACCGCATCCAAGTCCTCATCGGGCTGCCACACGAAGTAGAAACGCAGCGCGCGGACGTCCTCGTTGCGGAACTCGACCTGCATCTGGTGACGGGCCGCAATGTCGCCAATGATGGTTTCCAATGCCACGTTGTCAAAGGTGACGGGCTGCTCCGTTGAGACGGTGTCGATTCTTTCGGCCTCGGCTGGAGAGGATGTTTCTACAGGATTATCAGTTTCCTCGACCTGCTCGGTCATGGGTTGCTGAACTTCAGGTTGATGGGCACGCACGGCACGGATGGCGGCATAGGTGAAGGCCGAGAGCATGAGCACGCCGGCTATCATGGCGGCTACCTTGAGCCAACGGCGATTCTTCACCGGGGCGAAATGCGTTTGCTCGAAGTGTTGCCACTCGGCATCCACATCGGGCTCGGGGATATCGGTCATCGCACGCTTGGCGATAACCAGTTGCTCCAGCATTTCGTCATCAAGCATGGCGGCCAGCTGCTCATCGCTGTAATTCTCGGGATGCTCGTGCATGTCGAGCAAGAGATGGATTTTATCGTTCTGTTCCATAACGTCTATTGTTTTGAGTTGTTGAAATAGGCATTGATTTTCTCCAGTGACTGTGACAAGTGGTGATGGACCGTCACGCGGCTCACCCCCACGGCATCGGCGACCTGCTGGCAGGTCATGTCCTGTAGGTAACGCAAGGTGAAGATGCGGCGCGACAGCGGCGGCAATTGAGTGTTGATGTAATCCCGCAACTCGGCAAGCATCATCGAGTCGTCAGGACCGTCGGCAAGCGGCTCGGTGCTTGTCGAGTAGAGTTTCATGAAGCGTTCCCGCATCTGCTTGTGCCGGATTACATTGATACAACTGTTGCGCACGCAGGTCAGCAGGAAGCCGCGGGCATTGTCGCTCTTGATAGCTATACCGCCGTCAAGCAGAGAGGCAAACACGTCGCTCACGACATCGCGCGCCTCGTCGGCATCATAGAGCAACGACACCGCCAAGCGGAACATCGCCGCGTAGTGCGTTTTGAACAGTATTTCCAATTCACTTTTTGTCATAGTCGTGGATGAATTACATTTGATAGACGTTTCAGGCCAAGAAAATGTAAACCCGTTACTATTGTTTTTTATACAAAGGTAGCTTGATTTTTCTTACGAGCCAATGGCTCGCACTACAGAACTGCACGTTGCAAACAATTGCGCGGCGCCTCGGGAAAAAATTAAACTTGGTTTTATTTTGTTCTCCGCTCGGCTTGCACTACCTTTGCGGGCATGAAAGGTTTTTGGCAACTGTTGAAGCGGTTTGTACCGCCCTATAAGAAATACATCGCGTTGAACATCCTGTTCAACCTGCTCGCTGCGTTCCTGACGCTGTTCTCGTTTGCCCTGATCATCCCCATCCTAGAGATGCTCTTCGGACTGAACACCAACCACTATGAATTCATGGCACTGGGTTCGGGCAGCCTGCAGGACGTTATCGTCAACGATTTCTACTACTATGTGCAGTGCATCATCGAGCGCTACGGCCAATCGACAGCGCTGGCCTGCATCGCCGCGGCGCTGGTGTTCATGACCGGCTTGAAGACAGGTAGCAGCTACCTGAGCTTCTTCTACATGATCCCCATCCGCACGGGCGTGGTGCGCGATATCCGCAACCAGATTTACCACAAGATGACATCGCTGCCCATCGCCTTCTTCTCCAACGAGCGCAAGGGTGACGTGATGGCGCGCATGAGCGGTGACGTGACCGAGGTCGAGAACTCCATCATGACCTCGCTCGACATGCTGTTCAAGAACCCCATCATGATTATCGCCTGCTTGGTGATGATGATTGTCATCAGCTGGCAGCTGACGCTATTCGTGCTCGTGCTGCTGCCCATCGCCGGCTGGATTATGGGACGCGTGGGTAAGCGCCTGAAACGTGTCTCGCTCGAGGGACAGAACCAGTGGGGTGTGCTGCTGAGCAACATCGAGGAGACCATCGGCGGATTGCGCATCATCAAGGCTTTCAATGCCGAGGACAAAGTGCGTCGCCGCTTTGAGGGCGAGAACGAGAAATTCCGCTCCATCCAGACGCGCATGAACCGCCGCTACGTCCTCGCCCACCCCATGAGCGAGTTCCTGGGCACTTTGACCATCGCCATCGTGCTGTGGTTTGGCGGCACGCTCATCCTGGGCGGTCATGGCGGTAGTCTCACCGCGCCCAAGTTCATCTATTACATGGTGATCTTCTACAACATCATCAATCCCGCCAAGGACCTGTCCAAGGCCGCCTACTCCATCCAGCGCGGTCTTGCATCGATGGAGCGCATCGACAAGATTCTTGCCGCCGAGAATCCGATTAAGAATCCCGAACACCCCGTTTCCCTGACCCAGATGCAACAGGGTATTCAATACAAGGACGTACGCTTCCGCTATGGCGATGCCTGGGTTATCGACGGCGTGTCGCTCGATATCAAACGGGGACAGACCGTGGCCCTCGTGGGGCAGAGCGGTAGCGGCAAGACGACCATGGCCGACCTGTTGCCGCGATTCTATGACGTGCAGGAAGGCACCATCAGCATCGACGGCACCGATATCCGCCAGTTCAACATCACCGACCTGCGCGCCCTGATGGGCAATGTCAACCAAGAGGCCATCCTGTTCAACGACTCGTTCTACAACAACATCACCTTCGGCGTAGAGAACGCTACCCGCGAGCAAGTTGAAGAGGCAGCGAGGATTGCCAATGCCTATGACTTCATCATGGCAAGCGAACAGGGCTTTGACACCAACATCGGTGACCGCGGCTGCAAACTGTCGGGCGGACAACGCCAACGCATCAGCATCGCCCGAGCCATCCTCAAGAACCCGCCCATCCTCATCCTCGACGAGGCGACCAGTGCACTCGACACCGAGAGCGAGCACCTGGTGCAGGATGCCCTCGACAAGTTGATGCGCAACCGCACGACGCTGGTCATCGCCCATCGCCTGAGCACCATCAAGAATGCCGACCTGATCTGCGTCATGCAGGACGGACGCATCCTCGAGCGCGGCACCCACGATGAACTCATCGCCCGCCAGGGAGCCTACAAGCACCTGGTAGATATGCAGACGTTCTAGAAAATCTAGATTATCTAGACTATCTAGAGCATCTAGAATCCCTAGAAAATCTAGACTTCATAACTGGAATAGAAAAAAAATTGAAATATTGTGTAGTTTTTTTGATACCCCCTGCGTCTAAGGGATAAAAAGAGTAAAAACATATGGAGCTGAACGAATCCCAATTCGCGCAAATCATCCGCGAGAACAAGGGCACAATCTACACCGTGTGCTACATGTTCTCCAAGGACAAGGAGGAGGTCGATGACCTCTTCCAGGAAGCGCTTATCAAGCTATGGCAGGGACTCGAATCCTTCTCCGGCAAGAGTGACCTGAAGACTTGGATCTACAAGGTGACGCTCAACTCCTGCATCTCTATCGACCGGAAGAAAAAGATCCGCAAGACGCAACCACTCATGGAGGGCATCGACCTGTTTGACAAAAACGATGCCGACAACCGCCAGACCGACATGCTGCACGCACGCATCCAGCGGCTACAGCCCTTTGACCGCGCCATCGTTCTCTTGTGGCTAGAGAACATGAGCTACCAGGAAATCGCACAGATTGTCGGTATCGAGGTCAAGAACGTTTCTGTAAGACTTTACCGCATCAAGGAACAGCTTAAACAAATGAATTAAACTACACAATCGATATGGAAACACCCATTAACACCAACTACAACGACTTCAACGAACTCGAAGACCTGCGACAGCAGATCAACGAGCTCAAGAATAAGGTGGACCGCCAAGGCCGCCTCAACGAGGAACTCATCAAGAAGTCTATCCAGAGCAAGATGAAAGGCCTTCACCGCAACATCTCGTGGTATCTCCTCGTGCTGCTGCCCCTGAGTGCGATCATCATCTGGAACTTTATCTATAACCACTATGCATGGCCATTTATCATCTTCACGATCCTCTTCTTTGCGGCCTCGTTCATTGCCGACTATTTCATCAACCGCATCGATGTGAACCACATGGCCGATGACCTGGTTGAGACCACCCGCAAACTGACTATCATGAAGAAAAACCGACGCCGTCAGTTGCTCATCGGCTATAGCCTGCTGTTGATATGGACACCCTGGTACCTGTACGAGATTTATCGGGTTCAAGCGGTTCCCATGGGCGTCACCTTGACTGGCCCATTCATGATAGCAGTCACGATCGGTGCTGCCATCGGCGGCATCATCGGTGGAATACTTGGCCTGTCCTTCTATCGCAAGATGCAACGCACGACCGACGAAATGCTTGACCAAATCAACGATCTGACCAGCGGAGAATAAAAAGTCAAAATATTAAAACCCACCATCAAGAAATGGAGGACGTGGCACACATGCCTATCCTCCATTTCTCACATCTGATGGACAGAAGTGTCAAATAATTAGACACATTAGCGTAAAATAATTTTACAATCTCTCATTTTCCCAAAAATTTTCTTGACCAGCCGCAGTGCCGTTTCTAACTTTGCAATGAGATCGCAAGGGAACTCATTTATTTAAAATCTAACATTTCACAAAATGGATACCTACATGAACATAAAGAATTCATTGATGCTACTGGGGAGTGGCGCCTTCCTGTTTCTTTTCAGCGCACTCACCAGTGGCATCACTTGGCTCACAGCAGCCCTAATGATTGTCGGTATCGCGGGCATCGCCATCGGGGGAGCCTACTTCATCCGCAAGACATGGATGGATAATGACGCTAAACGCGACAAGCGGCAATGGGGACGGTTTGATTTTGTTGAACTACGATAACAGCCTCAAGGAAAGCCCATTATAAGGGACAGTGTTTCAAGCATCAATGGCTTGAAACATTTTTTTCGTCAAAATTGTAGTTTTTTGGTAGCACGGTGCGTCTAATGGGTGAAAACAATAAAAAACATAACGATTATGATGACCGAAAAGACAAATAAGACGACACTGAGTATCATATTGGGAATCATTTCCCTTGTACTTCTCTTTGGTGGAGAGACCTGTCACATTATATCAGACCACTGGCCAAACGTGCTCCATGAGAGTGACTGGTATCATTTAGCCGTGTTTGTCGGCTGGATCTTTGTATTGTTTGCCGATTACTTCAGACCTGTAAACACAATACGGGATAAGGAAAATGCCGGCTGGAACTTTTTTTTAATCATTATCGCCATGGGATTCCTCTGTATCCTTCAGGTGTTTAAAATCCAGCATTTCACTGCACCCATGATTGCAGTTCTCATTATCACCAGCATTCTGGCGATTTTGGGGTGCATCCTGAATTACAGGAAATGGCTTGATATCAAGGCACAGCTTGAGAAACAGGAAAACGAGAAAAATCCGGAATAAAGTGTTCACCTAATGAAAAAAGACTATCTTTGCAGGTTGGTTTGGAAGTTTTAACACTTTGTGTTGCAACCAAACGAGCTTTCAAACCGTCTAACACAATAAGAAACAACTGTATCAATAACTTTTATATTAAAACCAATTCATTTAACTACATGAAGATGAAAAAAATCTTTGCTGCAATGTTCATGATGCTCATGGCATTCAGCGCTAATGTTGCCATGGCGCAGCAGATGCCTCCCATCCCTGTGGATGACCAGGTGCGCGTCGGCAAGTTGGATTGCGGATTGACCTACTACATCCGCCACAACGATTATCCCGAACACCGCGTGAACTTCTACATCGCACAGCGTGTAGGTTCCATCCAGGAGGAAGAGAGCCAGCGTGGTCTTGCCCACTTCCTGGAGCACATGGCCTTCAACGGCAGTGAGCACTTCAACGGCGAGGGCAAGAGCATCATTGACTATACCCGTTCACTGGGTGTAGCCTTCGGTAAGGACCTGAACGCCTATACCAGCATTGCCGAGACCGTTTACAACATCAATGACGTGCCCAGCACCCGCCAGAGCGCTATCGACTCTTGCTTGCTGATCCTCAAGGACTGGAGCAACGGTCTGCTGCTCACCGACGAGGAGATCGACAAGGAGCGTGGTGTGATCCACGAGGAGTGGCGCCTGCGCCGCAGCGCCAGCCAGCGCATGTTCGAGAACCAGCTCGAGAAACTTTATCCGGGTTCCAAGTTCGGTAAGCGCATGCCCATCGGTCTGATGAGCGTAGTTGACAACTTCAAGTACAATGAGCTGCGCGACTATTACCACAAGTGGTATCGTCCCGACAACCAGGCTCTGGTTATCGTGGGTGATGTTGATGTGGACCACATCGAGGCCCAGATCAAGGAGCTCTTTAAGGATATGCCCGCACCTGATCCCAATGCCGCTCAGGTTGTTGACGAGCCCGTTCCCGACAACGATGAGCCCATCATCGTGGTTGACAAGGACAAGGAGCAGCAGTTCAGCCAGGTCTATGTCATGTTCAAGCATGATGCCACCCCCAAGGAGGAAAAAGGCCAGATCATGTACATGATTGAGGACTATGCCAAGAGCATGATGAGCCAGATGCTCAATGCCCGTCTGAGCGAAGCTGCACAGGAGGCCGACTGCCCCTTCCTGCAGGGTTATGCCTATGACGGCAACTACCTGTTCGCCAACACCAAGGATGCCTTCACCCTTGTAGGCACTCCCAAGGAGGGCCAGACCGAGGCCGCTACCAAGGCCCTGGCAACCGAGGCTATGCGTGCCGCTAAGCACGGCTTTACCGCTACCGAGTATGCCCGCGCTAAGGAAGAATACCTGAGCCAGCTCGAGAAGCAGTACAACGAGCGCAACAAGATCTACAACGGACGTCTTGCTGCCCAGTACTACCGCAACTACCTTGACAACGAGCCCATGCCCTCTATCGAGCAGGAATACCAGATCATGAACCAGATCGCTCCCATGATTCCCGTGGAGGCCATCAATGAACTGCTGCCCGAACTCATCACCACCGATGGTAAGAACCTCGTTGTGATGAACTTCAACCAGGAGAAGGACGGCGCTGTCTATCCCACTCCCGAGGCTCTGAAGGCTGCTGTCGATGCCGGTCTGAACGCCAATGTTGAGGCCTACGTGGACAACGTGAAGCAAGAGCCCCTGATTGCCAAGCTGCCCAAGCCCGGCAAGATTACCAAGGAGAAGGAGAACACCACTCTCGGTTACAAGGAACTGGAACTGAGCAATGGTGCCCGCGTTATCCTCAAGAAGACCGATTTCAAGGAGAACGAGATCAGAATGAGCGCCTTCCAGCGTGGTGGCTCATCGCTCTATGGCGAGAAGGATTGGGCCAACACCGGCCTGATGCCCTATGCCGTAATGATGAGCGGTCTGGGTAACTTCTCCAACACTGAGCTCGAAAAGGCCATGGCCGGCAAGCAGGCTAACGTAAGTCTCAGCATGGACACTTACAGGGACGTAGTAGCCGGTAACTCCACCGTAAAGGATCTGGAGACCTTGTTCCAACTCACCTACCTCAACTTCACCGCCATCAACAAGGACGAGAAGAGCTTCAACCAGGTAATGAGCCAGCTTGAGAATGCTCTCAAGAACAGAGATCTTGATCCCGAGAACGTCTTTGAGGATTCTGTATCTTACATCCTCGCCAACCACAACTGGCGTGACAAGCCCTTCACGGTTGACGCACTCAAGGAAGTGAACTATGACCGCATGCTGCAAATCGCCAAGGAGCGCACTGCCAATGCTGCCAACTACACCTTCATCTTCGTCGGTGCATTTGACGAGGCTGTGATCCGTCCTTACATTGAGCAGTACATCGCCAGCCTGCCCGCCCAGAAGGGTAAGAAGTCCAACTACGTGGATTGTGAATCTCACCCCGTGGGCCAGACTATCACCCACTTCACCCGCAAGAGCGAGACGCCCAAGGCTATGGCCCAGATCTACTGGTATGACGCCAAGACGCCTTACACCCTCGAGAACCAGATCAAGGCCAACATCCTGGGTCAGGTACTGAGCAAGCTCTATCTGCAGAAGATCCGTGAGGATGAGAGCGCTGCCTACTCGGCAAGTGCACGTGGCTGGTCCACCTACGAGGGCAACAACTTCTTCACCGCTGTCATGGGCTACTGCCCCATGAAGCCCGAGAAGGCTGACATCGCCCTGAAGATCATGAACGAGGAGATGGTTGAGGCCGGCAAGTCCATTGACCCGACCACCCTGAAGGAGATCAAGGAACTCTTCGTTAAGGATATGACCACCAACTTCAAGGAGAACAGCTACTGGTTGAGGACGATCCAAAACTACCTGTTCACTGGCTACGATGGTCACACTGGCATTCTGGACATCGTTAATGCCCAGACTCCCGAAAGCATCGCCGCCTTCGCCCGTCAGCTCTTGAGCGCCGGTAACAAGGTTGAGGTCGTCATGCTCCCCGAGGAGTAATCCAGACTGAATAGCACCGCACGAGTGGTGCCTGACATAAGAGAAACCGAGGACTCGCTGCGGCAATCCCCGGTTTCTCTTTCTATAGTTCTAGAGTTTCTAGATGCTCTAGAATATCTAGAGTTTCTAGAAAAAGTTGTACCTTTGCACCCGCAAAACGATAAAAAACAATATAATGGATACAACAAGACAACAGAAAATCAGCCGTCTGGTACAGAAAGAGCTGAGCGAAATTTTCCGCCGTGAGACCGCAAAGACACGCGGTACGCTCGTGAGCGTGAGCAGCGTGCGTGTCTCGCCCGACCTGAGCGTGGCTAACGTGCGCCTGAGCATCTTCCCCAGCGAGAAAGCCGAGGCTATCATGGAGAATATCAACAAGAGCGAGCGAAGCATCCGTCACGAGCTGGCCCAGCAGACACGCTACCAGTTGCGCCGCTGCCCAGAGTTGAAGTTCCACATCGACGACTCCCTCGACTACATCGACCACATCGACGAGCTCCTCGCCAAGGACAAGCCCAAAGACGACAATCAGGAACCTAAAGCCTAACGCCTAACAGCTAAAGTCTAAAGTAATGAGTCTGCCGTTGAAGATAGCGTGGCGCTACCTGGTCTCCAAGAAGGGGCATCAGGCGGTTAACATCATCTCGATAGTCGCTGTGTGCGGTGTCGTGGTGGCCACAGCCGCCCTCATCTGCGTGCTGAGTGTGTTCAACGGTTTCCGCGGCCTCATCATGGGCAAACTGGCAATGCTTGACCCAGAAATCGCCATCACCGCCACCATGGGCAAGACGATCAACGATGCCGATAGCGTCATTGATGCGGTGAGTGGTATTCCTGGTGTGCAACGTGCGGTGCCTGTCATCTTGGACCAGGCATTGGCAGTGTATGCCCAGAACCAGATGCCCGTGCGCCTCAAGGGCGTGCCCGACGACTACAACACCATGAACGACATGGACTCAATTATCGTTGATGGTGAATGGAAACTACGTGACCAGGTGTCAAGATACATTGTCGTGGGAGCTGGACCTGCCGTCAGGCTGATGGTTCGTCCCGAATTTCTAGGTATGGTTTATCTCTACGCACCTCAGCGACAAGGCCATGTCAACATTGCCAACCCGATGGGGGCGTTCAGGCAAGACTCGCTGTTCGTGTCGGGCGTCTTCCAGCTGCAGCAGAACAGCTATGACGCCGACCTCATCTATGTTCCGCTGGATGTGGCACAGGAACTATTTGATTATGAGACCGAAGCCACACAAATTGAAATAAAACTTGCCCCTAACGCAGATGAGCAACAAGTGATGCACACCATCGGGAAAATGTTAGGCCGCAGTTATCAAGTGCAGAACCGCCTCATGCAGCAGCGCGAAGCCTATCGTCTGGTGAACATCGAAAAATGGATGGCGTTCCTGCTGCTGGCCTTTATCCTGGTCATCGCCACGTTCAACGTCATCAGCACACTGTCGCTGCTCATCATTGAGAAAGACGACAGCATCGCCACATTGCGAGCCCTAGGCGCCAATGACCGACAGATTTCACGCATCTTTGTCCTGCAGGGCTGGCTTATCACCCTGGCAGGTACCATCACGGGCGTGGTCATTGGTCTTATCCTGTGTCTGTGTCAACAGCAGTTCGGCTGGTTACGCCTCAGTGGAGACCCTGCCAACATGATTATCAACGCCTATCCCGTCGAGGTGCAATGGAGCGATGTGCTCGTCACCCTGGCCCTCGTCGCCGCTGTGGGCCTGTTGACCAGCATGGTCACCGCCCTCACCATGCGCAGGCGCTTGAAGAGTTAGGAGTTAGAAGTGAGGAGTTAGAAGTCAGGAGTTAGAAGTGAGGAGTTAGAAGTCAGGAGTTAGAAGTGAGGAGTTAGAAGTGAAGAGTGAACTATTATCTATTAACTATCAACTAAAAAAGATATGCTTACCATCAATTCATACGAAGAATTTGCCTCGCATTTGGGCGAGGAACTCGGTGTCAGCGAATGGCTCACCGTCGATCAAGACCGTATTAACATGTTTGCTGACGCTACGCTTGACCATCAGTGGATTCATGTGGACGTGGAGCGTGCTAAGGCCGAGAGTGCCTATCACAGCACCATTGCCCACGGTTATCTCACTATGTCGCTGATTCCCCACCTGTGGAACCAGATCATCGAGGTGAACAACCTGGAGATGCAAGTCAACTACGGCATGGACAAGATGCGCTTTGGCCAGCCTGTCATCACCGGCAGCCGCGTGCGCCTCGTGACCAAGCTTGCCAACATCGCCGACCTGCGCGGCATCTGCAAGGCCGAAATCGACTTCAAGATGGAAATCGAGGGTCAACGCAAGCCTGCCCTGCAAGGCATCGCCTCGTTCCTGTACTACTTCAAGAAGTAATATGGTCATCCACATCATCAACGGTCCCAACCTTAACCTTGTGGGCAAGCGTGAGCCCGAGGTCTATGGCAACCGCTCCCTCGACCAATATCTGCAGGAACTGATTGAGCGCTACCCCCAGCACAAGATTGACGTCTATCAGAGCAACATCGAGGGGGAGATTGTGGACCGCTTGCAGCAGGTGGGATTTGACGACTGCGGCATCATCTTGAATGCCGGCGGTTACACCCACACGTCGGTAGCCATCGCCGATGCCGTCGCTGCCATCACCGCCCCCGTGGTCGAGGTTCACATCAGCAACATCTACAGCCGTGAGCCTTTCCGTCACAAGTCCCTCTTGTCTCCCGTCTGCAAAGGCATCATCGCCGGATTCGGCCTCGACAGCTACCGCCTCGCCCTCCATTCTTTTTCAGACAACTGAGACAACATCGTTGACAACAATGACAACTTTATAAAATAAAAAACAATAAATACAACAAAAACAATAAAGTGCCTCGACATCAATCATTTGTATTTATTGTACTTATTGTTTTCCTTTATAATCGTTTTCAAGTGAGTGTATGAGTGAGGAGTTAGAAGAGTATATTTTGGGGCATATCGATGAAGAGCCTGAGGTGTTGGAGCGCATCGACCATGACACTCATGTGCAGAACTATTATTGGCACATGTGCTCGGGGCATCTGCAGGGACGTCTCCTTAAGATGCTGACACGCATGATACGTCCACGCCGCGTGCTGGAGTTGGGCACCTTCAGCGGCTACTCGGCACTATGCCTCGCCGAGGGCCTTGCCGATGATGACTGCTACGTCGATACCATCGAAATCAACGACGAGCAGGAAGATTTCATCCGCGAGCATCTAGAGTTATCACCTTATGGCAAGCGCATAAGGCTCCACATCGGCGATGCGCGTGACATTGTCCCCGCACTGGGCGAGCGTTACGACCTCGTGTTCATCGATGCCAACAAGCGCCAATATGTCGAATACTATGACCTGGTGATGGATTACCTGAACCCAGGCGGTTTCATCATCGCCGACAATACCCTGTGGGCAGGAAAGGTGGTGGATCAAAAGGCCCAGCGTGACGCCCAGACACGCGGCATCCTCGCCTTTAACGACCGCGTCAAGCAGGATCCGCGCGTCGAAAAGGTCATTGTCCCCCTGCGCGACGGTCTCACCATTATCCACAAGTTACCCAATCCCTTAAAAAAAGCACAATCCTAATGGCTAGTCACAAAATTTTAGTAATTTTGTGACTTAAAGCATTATGCTATTTAGACATTAACATTATCTTTTACTATTATGGATTATCAGAATCAACAGCCTTATCAGCCCAATTACGCTCAAGATCAGCGTCCTCCCAAGCCCGACAATTATCTGGTATGGGCTATTTTGAGTACCATCTTCTGCTGCCTGCCTTTGGGCATTGCCTCAATTGTCTATTCCTCTAAGGTGGACGGCCAGTACAATGCCGGTGACTTTATAGGTGCCCAAGATTCGGCCAACAAAGCCAAGAAGTTTGCCATGTGGGCAGCCATCAGCGGGGTCATCGTTGCCGTCCTATACATCCTGCTTGTCGTCGTGGTCGGCGTTTCGGGCGGTGTATTTAGCACTGCTTCTTGACTTTCAGCAGGCACCTAATTTAATAGAACACACATATTTCATGACAAGTCGCAGAATTTTCTTAATTTTGTGACATGAGGAATATGCACTATTATTAGATTTTCAACATCATATTATGGAGAATCAGTTTCCGAACGAACAACAGCCACCGCAGTTTCAGCAGCCATATCAGCAGCAGTCTTATTATCAGCCAAACTATGCCCAGGGACAACGTCCCATGAGGCCTGACAACTACCTGGTGTGAGCTATTCTGTGTACCATTTTGTGCTGTCTGCCCTTAGGCATCGTCTCGATCATTTACTCATCCAAGGTTGACGGCCTGTATAATTCAGGTGACTATGCCGGCGCTGAAGATGCTTCCAAAAAAGCTAAGAACTACGCCATGTGGGGTGCTATCATCTCGGTCATAGGTGTAGTGCTTTACATTCTGTTCATCGTGGTGCTCGGCTTCACTGCCGCATATGCCGATGGTTATTTTAACTGATCATGCTCAACAAGGTTGACAAAATAATGCCCTACGCATTGCCTGTTATTCTGGTACTGCTGGGCATTATTTATTATTTTGTCAATCCATTGTCAACGGGCCATCCCATCCAATGCCCCTGGCACATGCTGACAGGAACACAGTGTCCCGCCTGCGGTTCACAGCGCGCATTGAACGCCCTGGTCCACGGCCACCTCGGGCAAGCACTATCTTACAACTATTTCTTTATCCTCTCAATACCTTATGCACTGGTAGCGGTGCTGGTGTCGTGGTACAATTTCGGACACCGCCTTGACGGACTCAAGCGCATTGCCTTTCACCCCATCACCCTCAAGGCCTATGTCATCCTCTTTTTTGCCTGGTGGATTGCCCGCAACATCTTCAACCTCTAACCCCGCCCAGTCACAGACATCATGGGCTCAACATATAATAATCCCGCAAGCCATAAAGGCCTGCGGGATTACTTATTCCTTGAAAACTGACGGTTAGTTCTGCTTGATGGTGGAAAAGCGCATGAAAGTGATTGCCTGACCGTCAACCGTCATCTCGAGCATCGAGTCATTCACTTTGACATCATTGGTCTGAACCTCGGCAAACTGAGACTTGAACTCCTCACTGTTGAGCATCTGAGTGATCTGGGCTTTCACGGTGGGATCATCAGTTACATGCCCATTCATGGAGATATTAATCAATTCCATGCTATAAGTATCAATATTCGGGGTGAGTACCACCTTTTTGCCATCATAGGTGTATGTGCCTTTTAATTCGATATTGGTTGCAATCTCTAATGCCATGGTCTTGGCCGGTTGGGTTGACTGGGTCAGCTCATCAACAAAACTGTATGTTCCATCCTCATAGAAAGTGTAAGTCACATTCTGGGCCGAGAACGAGCCATCGTCATCAGAAATCACAACGGGTTGCATGCTGCGCCATGTGGCACAGATGGATTGAGCCTGTACGGTCATGACCGACATCAGGGCAATAAGTGAAAATAAGATCTTCTTCATAATGCGTCAGATATTTAGTGAGTATGGATACTAGTTATTGATGGCGGCAAAGCGAGTAAACATCCACGTCTGCTCACCATCTTTCATCTCAAGCGTAGAGTCGCTTACCTTGATGGTGTTGGTTTCAACAGAGATAAACTGTGCTTTGAACTCTTCACTATTGAGCATGCTCTTGATCCGTCCTGAAACCATGGGATTGTCAGCCACCTTACCATTCATTGAGATACTAAGTATTTCTGCCTTATAGGTCTTGATGTCAGGAGTCAATGTCAGTTGATCTCCCTCAAGCGTGTAAGTACCTTTCATCTCAATGCTGGTAGCAACCTCAAGAGCCATCGTGGGAGCGGGCTCAGAGGACATGGTGAACTCGTCAACATATAAATAGGTCCCATCCTCATTAAAGGTGAAGAGCACGTTCTGAATCGTCATCGAACCATCCTCACCAGTTTCAACAATGGGTTGCACGCTGCGCCATGATGTGCAGATGGATTGTGCCTGGAGGGTCATGACCGACATCAGGGCAATGAGTGAAAATAAAAACTTTTTCATATTCAATTAGTTTTAGTTTACGTCACAAAAGTAAGCATTTTTTTAATCCCAACGCACGATTAAGTGTGATTTTTTTACATTGTCAATCACACGGCCATCATGCCGTCACGAACTATAAGATTCAAAAAACGCAATAAAGTTTAAAATCATCCATCAAAAAACGAAATTACCCGTAAGCGATTTGGGCAAAAAAATCGGGACCGTTGCTGTAGCAATGCGGTCCCGACATTTTCACTTTACTCTAATCCCGGGAGATTAGATGAGCTTGCGGTAGCCGTACTCGGCAGCCTCGTCGAGTTCCTCCTCGATGCGGATGAGCTGGTTGTACTTGGCCATGCGGTCGGTACGCGAGAGCGAACCAGTCTTGATCTGACCGCTGTTGGTAGCTACGGCGATGTCGGCGATGGTGGTGTCCTCGGTCTCACCGCTGCGGTGGCTGGTCACGGTGGTGTAGCCGTGGCGGTGTGCCATCTCGATAGCGTCGAGGGTCTCGGTCAGGGAGCCGATCTGGTTCACCTTGATCAGGATGGAGTTAGCAGCACCCATCTTAATACCCTTCTCCAGGAACTTCACATTGGTCACGAACAGGTCGTCACCCACGAGCTGGCAACGGTCACCGATCTTCTCGGTGAGCTTCTTCCAGCCTTCCCAGTCGTTCTCGTCAAGACCGTCCTCGATTGAGTCGATAGGATACTTAGTGATGAGCTCTTCCAGATAGTTGATCTGCTCATCATCGCTGAGCTTGCGGCCCTTGGGATCCTTGGGCTGACCGCTCTTGAGCTGACGGTAGTCATAGAAGTACTTGCCGTCCTCAATCACAGCAAACTCGCTGGCAGCGCAGTCCATAGCGATCTTCACATCGTCACCAGGCTTGTAACCGGCATCCTTGATAGCTTGAACGATGCTGTCAAGAGCGTCCTCAATACCATCGAGTGCGGGAGCAAAACCACCCTCGTCACCAACGGCAGTGCTCAGACCACGCTTCTTGAGCAACTTGGCCAGGGCGTGGAAGACCTCAGCACCCATGCGAACGGCCTCGCGCTCGGTCTTGGCACCAACGGGACGGATCATGAACTCCTGGAAAGCGATGGGAGCGTCACTGTGTGCACCGCCATTGATGATGTTCATCATGGGAACGGGCAGCACGTGAGCGTTGGTACCACCGATGTAACGATACAAGGGCATGCCGAAGTAGTTGGCTGCGGCGTGAGCCACGGCGAGCGAAACGCCCAGAATAGCGTTAGCACCGAGCTTGCTCTTGGTGGGAGTGCCATCGAGCTTAATCATCGCCATATCAATGGCGCGCTGGTCAAAGGCATCCATGCCCTCAATCTCGGGGGCGATAATCTCGTTGACATTCTGAACGGCCTTCAATACACCCTTGCCACCATAACGGTTCTTGTCACCGTCACGCAGCTCAAGCGCCTCGTTCTCACCCGTCGATGCACCACTGGGAACCGATGCACGGCCCATGTCGCCACTCTCAAGGGTTACTTCAACTTCTACTGTAGGATTGCCACGCGAATCCAGAATCTCTCTGGCATGAACTTCTTCAATATACATAAATCTTAATTTTTTAGAAAAAACTGATATCATTTAACGGGTGCAAAGTTAATGATTTTTAAGCAGATTGCAAAAAATATTCATGCTTTTCTCAAAAATAGTATTATGCAACCGATTGACAATACAATAAACCAGACCTTAGGAACATTTATTCTGATTTGTCTATAAAATACACCATTTCGTATATTATTTTTGGACACACGATATAAATAAAAGTAATTTTGTTCTCATCGAAAAACACCAGTTACATTTTCATAAACAAAGTTTATAGTTTTTATCAGAAACACACAATGGTCCACTTGTTTCTTCTTACAAAATAGTGGACCATTTTGTTTTCTTGTATCTTAAATTATTATTCCTAATAAATTACGATGATGGGTATTGGGCCTGACATGCATCTGGAACAGAGCAGTTAAGCCAGTAGGGAGCCGCATCAATTTGTATATGTGAAAAGAATCCACTACATTTGCTGCCTCAATTAAAAACGACGAATTATGCTTAACAGACCAGCCATCATCACCATAGCAATGCTGACCCTTTGCAGCATTACTCATGTCCAAAGCATCGACAATAGTCAGCCTTTCAGCACAGACACTATCACTACATCAGTAATCCGTTTCCCCGCGATGCCAGCCAAGCCTAGCGGCACCGCATGGATTGTCATTTCCAAAAAGGACCTGACACTGAGCGTCTATGACCGCAATGCCACTGGTGACACCGTCATCATGGCACAATTCCCCTGCTGCATGGGCAAGAACAAAGGTAATAAGATGAAACGTGGTGACATGCGAACCCCCGAGTCTCCAGTCGGCAGACCCTTCAAAATCACTATGATACAGAACTCATCGACCTGGAAGCACGACTTCCATGACGGCCGTGGCAACATCAAGGCCTATGGCCACTGGTTCCTAAGGTTGGAGACACCCGGCCATCGCGGAATCGGCATCCATGGCAGCACCAACAACGAGAAATCAGTTCCAGGACGAGCCAGTGAGGGCTGTATCCGCCTGCTGGATAAGGACATTATCACCTTGAAGGAACATTTTGCCTACGTCGGCATGCCCGTCACCGTCCAGGCCGAGGAACAAGTACCCTTTCCTTGGGAACTGCGCTGCCGCAAAGCCATCACCAAGTAACAATCACTCTGCAGTAATCAGTTTATAACCTATTCCACGCACGTTGACAATGCGTAAACTCCGGTCCAAAGCCAAGCGGTGACGGAGTTTGGTAATGAAAACGTGCAGGCTCTTGTTGTTGAAAAAACTATCGTCACCCCAGAGTTCAAGAAGGAGCGACTGGGACGTCACGACCTCACTGGGATGCAGACACAAGTGCCTCAGAATCTCGCTTTCACGGTAGGAGAGTTCTGATCGGGTGCCCGTCGGCACGTGTGTCAACCGCTGGACAACGGCATCAAACAAATATTGCCCAATGGTAAAACGAGTAGCCTGTTCGGGCTGAGGCGCGACTGTACATGCCCTGCCCAACAACGCCTTGATGCGAACAATGAGTTCCTGCATCCCGAAAGGCTTCTTCAAGTAATCGTTGGCACCCATCTCAAAGCCGTGTACCACATCGTTGACTGCCGAGCGGGCAGTTAGGAAGATAACGGGCATAGTCTGGTCATTCTTGCGGATGCGTCGCACCAACTCAAAGCCGTCAAGCCGCGGCATCATCACGTCAGCCACCAGCACGTCAGGCCGATGGGCGGCATAGAGTTGCAGGGCTTCTTCTCCATCGCTTGCAACGGTAACGCTGAACCCTTGACCATCGAGGGTATCCTTGATAATCATTGCCAAGGTGCGCTCGTCCTCAGCGAGCAGTATGTTAATGGTCTTCTCGCTCATATCAATAGGATTGTAAAAGACGTGCCTTTTCCCTTTGTGCTTGATACATCGATGCTCCAGCCATGTTTCTCGACCATCGTTTTGACATAAAACAGGCCTAATCCATAGCCCTTGACGTCGTGCAGGTCCCCTGTGGGAATACGATAGAATTTGTCGTAGATGTGCGGCAACTTGTCGGCAGCGATGCCCATGCCATGATCAGTAACGCTGATGGCTGAAGGTGTTGCGGCGACCTCAACATGAGCCTCATCGGGGGAATACTTGATAGCGTTGTCAATCAGGTTGTTCAATATGTTGCTCAAGTGGGCGCGGTCGGCCTGCAAGGTCAAGCCTTCAGGATCGATGTATGTCGTGATGGTAACGGGTTTATCGGCCTTGAGCTGTTGTTGCTCAATGATGGGTTGCAGTAATTGGGCGAAATCCACCGTTTCGATGTTGAGTTTGAACTGACGGCGGCGTTCCATACTCATCGAGAGAATCTGTTCGACCATCCCGCTCAACCGTTCCAATTGCTGCCGACACAGGGTCAAATAATGGCGTCGCTTGGCTTCATCGGCCTGTTCACTGAAGTTGAGCAGCGCATCGTTGGCTGCATAGGCTACGGCGATGGGCGTTTTCAACTCGTGGGTGATGTTATTGGTGAAGTCGGTCTTCATCTCGTCCAGCGTTCGCTGCTTGAGGATGGTTTTAATCAGGAAATAGAATGCCAACCCCAACAATAACACAATGAGCCCCGAAGCCGTCAAGATGCCAGCCATCTCGCGCAGGACCAGCCCCGTCGTAGGTTCAATCGTGAGTTCATAACGACCATAATCCGCCCAGTTATAGACATAATGTCGTGCGTTTTTACTGGGGACATATCCTGTCGTCGTATAGTTAAAGACCGTGTCGGCCTTGATGCACATCAACTGATGGTTCCCGCTCAAACCCAGTTGCTGCAAGCCTGCCGTCAGCAGGGAGTCATACTTCTCATATCTTGTGCCCTCAAAGCGGTCAACACCCAGATGCAGCCCCTGCTGAATCATTGAAGCCAATTCGGTGACCGATATCTGCTCTTCAAGCATCTGCATGAAGGCTTCGTCGCCGGCCGTGCTGTCACTCTCGGGCTGAGGACTTGAACGCAGAACCTCAACCGTTTTCTGTTCCAGTTTTTCGCCGTCAACTGTGACTTGGGTGGTCGTGACGGCTTTGGCGGTGATGCTTCCATCCTCGCCGATGCCGGCTCTCACGTCCATCGTGCCGTGAGGACCTTTGTCCTCAATGCTCTTGAGGCGCAGAAAGACTTCCTTGAGGTCGGCGACGCGCATAGCCTCCTGGATGTCGTTGTCCATCTGCTCACCTATGGTGAAGTGCAGTTGCTCGAGCCAATAGGCTTGATAGGCAGCGACACCCAATAGCGCCACAATCACCAGCACAGCGATATATTTCAGCTTCACGTTCATCACCCGCAAAAATACACATTTTACCCTTTAGTCTTCTACTCCGTTAAGACTAAATAAGTTTTCAAGACGCTTCTTGCAGGCGATTGATGTATGAGATTTAAGCAGAATAGAGAATAAAAGGTATTGTTCACATGGTTACTGATGGTTTTGCCACTCTTGGATGAACTCATCGGCAATGTAAAGATCGCTATAGAGATAGAGGCCCGTGGATTTGTCATGCAAGTCGGCGCAAGTCTCGCTCTCATAAAACAGTTCCAACGCTTTGACAGGTTCAATGTCAAGTCGCTTAGCCAGTTCCACTGAGATGGCACCGATGCGGTTGCTCAGAATGATCTCTTGAACAATCGGTGATTTGACAGGGTCATCATATTGTTTCTGTTCCATCATAAATCAGGTATTTGTCAGTAATATCTTGGCTAAGTAAACACATCTGGTTATTTGGCTGATGCTGTGACAAGCGCCCTAATGCTGTGTCAATATCCATCAGTCCTAGCATATACAGATTAATAGTATCAACCACTCTATCATTAGCTACACCACCCTCAATGTAGTCATAGGCTTCTGCAACCTGCTGGCCTCGCCTACTTGCAACAATTAACTCTAACCAATCACGGTCGTAGGCATTAAAGATTTTGCATCTTCCCTCAGATAAAATCTTATCACGCTTCAATATATATCTGTTGAGTACGGGTTGTTTCTTTCTGCGGTCCGCTATCAAGATTGCCCAATCTAAGGCTTGTTTCCGAATGTCAGTCACGTAAAACCCTTGCCCAAAGTCAAGGTTTTTACGCCCTAATTTGCAAATTGGGGTCTCAACTATATCCGTTCCACCATGGTAAACAATTATCTCACTCATTTTGACTTCTCCCATTGATTAAGACATTCAATCATGCCGTTTGCTATACTTTCGCGACTTTCGGTATGTAATGACTCGTAATGAGGAATTATATATCGTTCAATCATGCCGACACGCTTCATGCGATGGTACACCTCCTGATAGGTGGTATTAAGCAGTCGTGCGCTACTCTCGATACAAGTAGCAACAAATGCCATGATCACTTGAGTCTTTGATATTTCGACAAGCTGTTCCATACGATAACGACAATTGTTATGGGGCAAAGATAATGAAAAATATGGAGATTCAATCATGAAACAAAAAATTATTAGGCGTTAAGACTAAATAAGTTTTTAGTTAAGACTTGGTAAGTCGCATCGTGGCCTGGGTGACGGGGATTGAGGATAATTTTGCGACCGAAAATTTAACAACTAATGATTTATGAATACAATGGTGAAGATTGTAATGGTTATGGTAGTCGTGATGGCTACAGCCACCGGCATGGCACAAGATGCCAACAGACAAGACAGCATCGCCGCTGAGTGGGGCGACACGTTGCAGTTAAAGGACGTGGAGGTAGTGACGATGCGCCAGTTGGTCAAGACGCTGGACGACCGCGTGAGCTATAATGTGCAGGCTGACCCCGAGGCGCGCACGAGCACCGTACTCGACGTGCTGCGCCGTGTACCGCTGGTGAGCGTTGACGGCCAGGATAATGTGCGCGTCAACGGCAGCGGCAGTTTCAAGATTTACAAGAACGGTCACCCCGACCCTGCCCTGTCGACCAACCCCAAGGAAGTGCTGCGTGCCATGCCTGCCAGCACAATCAAGCGCATCGAGGTCATCACCGAGCCTGGCGCCCGTTATGATGCCGAGGGAGCCACAACCATCCTGAACATCGTCACTGTCGAAGGCATTCGCATCGAGGGTGTCAACGGCACAGTGTCGGCCTCGATAAACACCTTCGGTTCACCCAATGCGAGTGCCTATGTCGCTGCCCGTGCGGGTAAATTCACCCTTGGGACAACAGCATTTTACCAGAAACAGACACATCGCCAATTTGCCGGCGAGGACGAGACATGGACGACCTATAAGGACACTGGCACCACGATGTATAATCTCTATCGCAACAAGCAACCCGCTTGGGTCTATAACCTTAGCCTAAACGCTAGCCTGGAAATCGATTCGCTGAACCTGATTACTGCATCTTTTGGTGGTTACCGCTACGGGCTGAACATCTACGGTGACAGCCACATCGAGTATCATGACGCGGCAGGGCTGTTGATTACGTCCTATGATAACCCGTTTAACCTGCCGCAGTATGGCTTCATGTCGTGGAACGGCCGTGCCGATTGGGAACACCGCACCAGTCGCAAGGACGAAGTCCTGACCGCCTCCTACATGTTCTCAACCACGGGTCAGCACGAGGAGCAGTATGACTCGCTCATCAACTTGGTCAATCCGCCGTTTGACTACACAGCCTACAGCAAGTGGGGCAAGGAGCGCTTTATCGAACACACATGGCAACTCGACTACCAACTGCCGCTATGGGGGCATCACCTGCTCGAAGTGGGTGGCAAGTACATCCTGCGCCTGAACAAGAGCCACAACCGCATGCAGTATAACAGCGCTGCTGAACTGGACACTGACACTCGCTTCAAGCACAACATGCATGTGGGGGCCGCCTATGCCTCATGGCGCTTCAAGGTGGGCGACTTCACCCTGCGCGGCGGCTTGCGCTATGAGTACAGCCACTTCCGCGCCAGTTATCCCAATGGCGATGGGGAGCCCTTCGGACGCAACCTGCATGACTTGGTGCCTTCGGCGAGTGTGCACTGGCAACTATCGCCGTTCAACAGCCTGCGCCTGTCGTGGGCGACGAGCCTAAACCGTCCAGGCATTCAGTATCTCAACCCCGCAGTCAGGCGCTACACCACGACGATAGAATATGGCAATCCGCACCTGTCAAGCGCCCGCAACAATATGTTGAGCCTCAACTTCCAGCACACGGGCAACCGCTTGACCTTCAACATCAAGCCCACGGTAACCATCACCCGCAACCTCATCGGCACTTACCGCACGGTCCATGACGACGTTGTACACTTGACCAACAGCAATGACTGCCGTTATCTGATGGCCGGCGTGGGTGGCTTTGTGCAGTGGATGATGACATCCAAGACCACTTTCTACATGAACGGAGAATTGTGCTACAAGCGCTACCGCAATCCCTCACAGGACTTGACCAACAGCGGCTGGGGCGGCAACCTATACGCCCAACTCGCTCAGCAGTTGCCATGGAAGTTACGTGCGACAGCCACCTGCATGTGGTATGAAATCGGCCACGACCTGCGTCATGTGTATGGCTACAGCACCATACCCAATCCCACCATCATGTTAGGACTGTCACGCTCCTTCCTTAAAGATGACCGCCTGACCGTGCGCTTGAGCGCCAACTCAATCCTGCACAAGCATGAAGTGTCAAAGGGCTACATCACTCAAGGCAACTATGTAAATCACGGCGTGGGCCACTTCAACCAGCGCAACGTGCAGCTCTCGCTAAGTTACGCCTTCGGCTCCAGCAAAACGAGTGTCAAGCAGACCGAAAAGACCGTCGAGAACGACGACCTAGTCGGCGGCCTGAGAAGCGGCAACTGACGGCGACTGCCGCAACGATTTGAAGACAAAAAAGGCAAGAAGGACAAATATAGTCTTTTTCATTGATAATCAATAAATTGCCTTTATTGCCCTTCTTGTCTTCAAGAAATTCTTTGCACCCTGGCGCGGGGCTATTGTTGCTACACGGGAGACGCAAGATTTTGCGTCTCTACAGGGCGGATGCCCCCTAAAACCTAAAGCCTACCACGAGTGGAGTATAAGATTCCCGAGAATGCCGATGGCAGTATCAACACGGGCAACGTGGTGTGGGGCACTGACACCGTCAGCATCCTGATTCCCGCTGGTGTATATGACTATGCCATCACCAACCCAACGCCTGGTGACCGTGTTTGACTATCTTATTGAGTCCTTTTAAGAAAAAGTGACGAAGTCAGGAAATGAAAAAGCGACCGGCTGCGCGGGCAGTTGGTCGCTTCGTATTTTTGATGTGGTACCTCCAGAGTTTTGCAGCAGGCTCCAGTTATATCTAATTCCCTGTGCCGCCCAGGATGATGTCGATGACAGCGTTGATGTCGGCGATGTTGATTTCGCCGTCACCGTTCACGTCGGCAGCAATAGAGCTACTATTTCCGCCCAAGATGATGTCGATGGCGACGTTCACATCAGCAATATTGACCTCAAGGTCACGATTCACGTCGCCCAGGAATATATCTTCCACAATCCGGCCGAAATAGGGATACCAGTTGCTGTTAGTTCGGTAGAGACTAGCCGTCCCCTGCAGCACATGTAGCGTACGGCCAGAGTAATCACCACCCTTCGAATAGAATGGATAATACCCGCTCCATACTCTCGAGGGGTCAGCAATGTAGCAATACACATCCGTCAGGCGCCAGCAATTACAGAACGCCCCGTCACCGATAGAAGTTACCGAGTTGGGGATGACGATGCTGGTCAGCCCCGTGCAGTACTCGAACGCCCCGTAACCGATCTCAGTTACCGAGTTGGGGATGACGATGCTGATCAGACCTTCGCAACCATAGAACGCATAGTCACCGATAGTAGTTACTGAGTTGGGGATAATTGTATTCTTGCAGCCAGCTATTAGCGCATTAGAGGCGGTCTCTATAATTGCATTGCAGTTGTTGCGCGAATCATATCTTGTATTGCCACTTTCTACCACGAGGCTGGTCAGCCCAGGGCACCAATCGAACGCCTCGACTCCGATCTCAGTTACCGAGTTGGGGATGACGATGCCGGTCAGACCATCGCAGCCCTCGAACGCTATCTCGCCAATCTTTGTTACCGAGTTGGGGATGTCGATGCTGGTCAGAGCAGTGCAATTCTTGAACGCCCCGTAACCGATTTCAGTTACCGAGTTGGGGATAATCGTGTTTTTGCAGCCAGCAATTAGCGCATTAGAGGCGGTCTCTATAATTGCATTGCAGTTGTTGCGCGAATCATACCTTGGATTGCCACTTTCTACCACGAGGCTGGTCAGCCCAGGGCAATCCATGAACGCCAAGACACCGATCTCTGTTACCGAGTTGGGGATAACGATGCTGGTCAGTCCTGTGCACTCCATGAACGCACAGACAGCAATGCCTAATGACCCTTCTTTTAAAGTCATATTCGTTCCGCTTGGCATCGTGCCTTTATACTTATAAGCGACCATGCCGGCATAGACCAATCCGTCTGGCTGGTTATCGTACCACGCTGTATTATAGAACGCGTAGGAACTGATAGCCGTTACCGAGTTGGGGATGTCGATGCTGGTCAGCTCAGTGCAGTCCATGAACGCCTGGCGACCGATAGCAGTTACCGAGTTGGGGATGTCGATGCTGGTCAGACCAGTGCATTCCTCGAACGCATAGTCACCGATTGCAGTTACCGAGTTGGGGATGTCGACGCTGGTCAGCCTTGTACAGCTCAAGAACGCCCCTTCACCGATTGCAGTTACCGAGTAGGTGGTTCCATCGTAGGTGACGGTGGCTGGGATAGTCACCGCGCCGTAGTAATAATAGCGAAAGTATTGACTTTGCCCATAGGTTACTTCGACTTCATTGCTATTGATTCTATTGTAATAAATACTATCGACCTTGAAGTCGTGGGCGTAAGTGAGTGCGGGCAACAGGATGGCCAGCAACATTACGGAAAAGCGGAAGAGTTGTTTCATCATCAAAATGTTTAGAAATAAATAACGGTTAATTGAATCTTTGATTAAAGGTTTCGCCCACAAAATTAATAAAGATTTTTCTCCTTTTTCTCTTTTTTCTTTTTTTTCTACGCATACGTGCCCATTATCCATACATCCAACAAAAAAACGGCCGGCTGTGCGGGCAGTCGGTCGCTTCGTATTTTTAATGGAATCACCAAGTCTCAATCTCTGTTGCCATTTTGACAACCAGTTAAATCTAATTGCAGGAGCCGCCCAAGATGATGTCGATGACAGCGTTGATGTCGGCAATGTTGATTTCGCCGTCACCGTTCACGTCGGCAGCAAGGGTGCTACTATTTCCGCCCAAGATGATGTCGATGGCGGCATTCACATCAGCAATATTGACCTCAAGGTCGCAATTGACGTCGCCCAGCACGAGTTCCACGATAGAACCGAAATAGGGATACCAGTTCTCGTCGGCTTGGTAGTCATCAACCATCCCCTGCAGCACATGAAGCATACGACCGGAATAGTCATAATTATTGTTTACGGCAAACAGCCGATCCTCACTCGTCACTTTTGAGAGATCGGTGATGTAGCTATACACATTAGTCAGTCCATAGCAGAAACCGAACGCATAGAAACCGATGAAGGTGACCGAGTTGGGGATGATCACGCTCGTCAAGCCAGTGCAACCATAGAAAGCACAATAACCGATGGAGGTGACAGAGTTGGGGATGACTAAGCTCGTCAGACCAGTGCAGCGCTCGAACGCCATGTTGTCGATGGCAATGACCGAATTGGGGATATTGAGGCTCGTCAGACCAGTGCAATTAGAGAAAGCACCATAACCGATGGAGGTGACAGAATTGGGGAGCATCACGCTCGTCAGGCCAGTGCACCCCCCAAAAGCACTATCTTCAATGGAGGTTACCGAGTTGCCGATGGTCACGGTCGCCATGCCGCTGCATCCATAAAACGCATAGTCATCAATGACAGTGACCGAATTGGGGATGATGAGGCTCGTCAGACCAGTACAGCCATAGAACGCACCATAACCAATGGAGGTGACAGAGCTGGGGATGACCGTATTCTGGCAGCCCAGAATCAATGTATTGCTTGACGTCTCGATGATGGCGTTACAATTATTGCGTGAATCATAATTTGGATTCCAGCTATTCACTACGATGCTCATGAGGCCCGTGCAACCCTCGAACGCAACTTGACCGATAGAAGTGACAGAGTTGGGGATGATGAGGCTCGTCAGACTACGGCAACCCTGGAACGCACAGTTACCGATGGAGGTGACCGAATTGGGGATGGTCACACTCGTCAGCCCGTAGCAGTTCCTGAACGCATATTCTCCAATGGTGGTAACCGAGCTGGGGATGGCCACATTCACCAGACCGTAGCAGTCCTGGAACGCAGCGCCAGGAATAGAGGTAATCGAGTTGGGGATGGTCATGCTCGTCAGACCAGTGCAGCCACAGAAAGCACTGATACCAATGGATGTGACAGAGTTGGGGATGGACACGCTCGTCAGACCAGTGCAGCCATAGAAAGCACCTTTACCGATGGAGGTGACAGAATTGGGGATGGTCACGCTCGTCAGCGAGCGGCAGTTCTCAAACGCATTCTGGCCGATAGCAGTGACCGAGGTGGGGATAGACACGCTCGTCAAGCTGCTGCAGCCACGGAACACAGCGACATCGATCAAGTCAACTGAGTTAGGGATGGTCACGCTCGTCAGGCTGTAGCAGTTCCAGAAGGCATGCTGGCCGATAGAGGTAACTGTATTGGGGATAGTCACGCTTGTCAACCCGCGGCAACCTTCAAACGCAAAACTGGCGATACGTAACGTACCGTTTTTGATGCTGACGCTTGTTCCATCAGGCGCCGTGCCTTTGTATCTATAAGCTGTCGGTCCAATATATATCAGCCCATCGGGTTGGTTATCAAACCATGCAGTACCCTTGAACGCGTCTCTGCCGAATTCAGTGACTGAACTGGGGATTTCAATGCTTGCCAGAGCGCTACAGTAACCGAACGCTTGCTCGCCGATGGCGGTGACCGAATTGGGAATAATCACGCTTGTCAAGCCAGTGCAGCCCGCAAAAGCGCCGCGGTCTATTCTGGTGAGACCTGTAAAGAATTTTAATTCATTGAAAGATGTGATATCGCGATTGCCATAGAACACTTCGCCCAGTGTGGACACTAAAGCAGCTTCGGCCTCACTCATTTCGCCATCGCCATCAAAATCCCAATATTGAACACAGAGTGCTTTAACATTGGCATCAGCAAAACTGATAATGGGAGAATCGATCGGTTTTTTGAATTTGGGAAAGGCATTAATGAGAGCTTCTTGCCGCAGATTATATCCCGATGAGCCTCCTTCAGGATCCAGTGCAGTCAGCAGGAAATATCCATCGCAAGTACCGTTCCATCCCCAATTAATGTGAAAGTAACCAGCGCCATCATAGCCATCGCACACAAACGCATGTCCGATACTGCCATTTCCTCCAGAGTAATATACAGGCCTGGATTGCCGCAGCTCATTATATATCAAGTTATTCCATTCGTTGTCAGAGGAGATGTCGTTACGACTCAATAATGATGTCCCATTATTATAATTGAAGTATGATTTCAATGCATCGGGGACTCTTGAGGAATATGCACTTGAGCCATCATGATATCTATCAGCATAATCCATCTGGACTGAGGCACCACAATACTTCATCAGATTGGCTACGGCCTGATTCTGTCTAGCTGTCTCATAACCGTGATAATAATCAACCATACCATCCCAGTCAATAAAAGCTCCTGCAGGAATCGCAGCAACGCTTATTTGTTGGGGGCCGTATCCAAAATCCCATTTCCGGCTACAAGTATATGCAGGAATGGTAGCCGTTGTCCGGTCTACTGAATTACTGCGATGATAATACATCACCTGAGCCATTGCCGTAGCCACACACCCGGCTATGCATTGACCATATCCGAAAAAGTCCGGACAATTCAGATTATAAGGATAATCCTGTCCCCAGTTTGTTGTCAATAACGGATAAATGCGAGCAAGATTTGAGGTCAAGCCAGATGGATGGGACGAGGGGAATTCCTTCTCTTGCATGAATTGAATCTGCCGTGCATATTCCTCCAGCCAGCCCTTCATGTTCTCGGGCAAGCTATCGATGTCCACGTGACCTGAATCGGCATAGCCGAGAATCGCCGGAGCGCAGTCATCGCCCGACGCGATGATATAGCCGTCGTTGACACCAATGTTAAACACATAGTAGCTCGATGTCGATGATGATTGTGACGGGGCACGACGCAAGGCCGAAGTGTCGAAACGCTTGCCTTTACTCTCCATAAAAGACAAAGCGTTCTGTTGTGCTTGCTGCGGCGTTATTGGATTTGCTGCGGCTGCAGCTGGCAATAACAGTGCCAACAGCAGGATCGTGGAAGTGATAAGGTATTTCATCTTCGGTTTGGATATTTCGAGTTGTTGATTGCTGTCGCAAAGATAATTGAAGACTTGAAAGAAAACAAGCCTTTCACCAACAAGAGAGCCATTCGTCAAGAAAAAAAAAGAAAAAGTGTCAAAAAAATAGACAGTGAACAGCCCTTATTCGTTCGTCCGTTCATTCATGCATGTGTGAGAAAGTGAAAAACAAGTCAAGCAGCCATCGCCATCACGTATACACTTGTACGAACGAATGAACGGATAAGTGAATGAATTAAAACGTTGTATTGAGAGAGAATATATATGATTAGAATAGGATTGTGTCAAAACTTGCGATGACACAACCTTTCTATTCGTTTATCCGTTCGTTCATATTTATATATAATAGTGAACGAACGGATGAGCGAATGAGTAGAGCTAGAGAGCGAGGCGCAGCCCCAGGGCGTGGTTCAAGCTCGTCGGCCAGCGGCTAAGGCGGAACGATGAGCGGCAGTATTCAGCCGTGGTGTCCCAGCTGCCGCCACGGGATATGCGTGTAGAGCCCGAAGATGGCCCTTGGGGATCCGTCTGGCCTTCGGTGTCAGTATAGCTGTCATACCAGTCACTGCACCACTCAAAGACGTTACCCGACATGTCATACAATCCCAACTCATTAGGAGCCTTGGAGGCTACTTGATGGGTCTTACTGCTCGAATTTCCTCTATACCATGCCACTTCATTCAAGTCGTTACCGCCAGCATACTTGTAGCCCTCGCTCTTATTGCCGCCACGGGCTGCAAACTCCCATTCGGCCTCGGTGGGCAAGCGGAAGGTTCTGCCTGTCAACTGGTTCAAATTGATAATGAATGATTGACAGTCGTTCCAATCAACACACTCCACAGGACGGGTAAGGTCGCCTGTGAACCTGCTCGGGTTGTTACCCATCACGGCCAGCCACAGCTCCTGCGTCACCTCGGTCTCACCGATACTGTAACTCGACAGCGTCACCTCGTGGGCTGGCTTCTCATTGTAGGAAGCATCCTCATCATCCTCTGATGCGCCCATTGTGAAGGTACCACCCTCAACCAATACCATGGTGAAAGTCACGCCATTGACGGTAAAGGTTTCAACCTCAGGCACAGCCCAGGGCCAGTTGCCGCTCAGCAGGTAGTTGATGAGGGCCGTCACGTCGCTGATTTTCACATCACCGTCCTGGTTGCAGTCGGCTGCAGCGAGGTTAATGCTCGAGGCATCGCCCGTCAGCAGGTAGTTGATCAAGGCTGACACGTCGGCAATAGTGACCTCATTGTTGTTGTTCACGTCACCCACCACGGTATCAAGTGTTACCAAGCGAGCATCGGCATTAGCTGCAGAAGGCACCATCAGGAGGGCCAGCAGCAAAACTAAAGATTGTAACGTTTTCTTCATGTTTCTTGTATTAATCAGTAATATGTCTTTCCATCTGCAAAGTTAGCTATTTACCAAAAATAATCAAAAAAAGATAGAGAGCTGCCCCTATTTACTGATTTGCGTCCGTTCGTTCAACTATACGTGAAAAAGTGAGAAACAAGGTCAACGTCACCAGCACGTGCCCATTCGGATGAACGGATGAAAAACCAGCATCACTCAACAAAAAAAGCGGCCGGCTGTGCGGGCAGTCGGTCGCTTCGTGTTTTTTGGATGTGCTACTTCCGGAGTTTTGCAGCAGGCTCCAGTTATATCTAATTCCTTGAGCCGCTCAGGACGATGTCGATGACAGCGTTAATGTCGGCGATGTTGATTTCGCCGTCACCGTTCACGTCGGCAGCAATAGTATCATCATTTCCGCCCAAGATGATGTCGATGGTGACATTTACATCTGCGATATTGACCTCAAGGTCACGATTCACGTCGCCCAGGAATATATCTTCCACAATCTGCCCGAAATAGGGATACCAGTTCTCGTCAGCCCGATAGGCATCAGCCGTCCCCTGCAGCACATGTAGCGTACGGCCAGAGTAATCATAACGGTCCAAATAGAATGGTTCATACCCGGTCGATACTCTCGAGAGGTCAGCAATGTAGCAATACACATCCGTCAGCCCAAAGCACTCATAGAACGCAAAGTAATCGATCTCAGTTACCGAGTTGGGGATGACGATGCTGGTCAGGCCATCGCAGAACGCGAACGCCATGTCACCGATAGATGTTACCGAGTTGGGGATGACGATGCTGGTCAGGCCATCGCAGCCCGCAAACGCCAAGTCACCGACAGCAGTTACCGACTTAGGGATAGTCGTGTTCTTGCAGCCAGCAATTAATGTATTAGAGGCGGTCTCGATAATTGCATTGCAGTTGTTGTGCGAATCATATCTTGGATTGCCACTTTCTACCACGATGCTGGTCAGACCACTGCAATTATAGAACGCCCCGTCACCGATAGATATTACAGTGTTGGGGATGACGATGCTGGTCAGCCTAGTGCAGTCCTCAAACGCATAGCCAGCAATGCCTAATGTGCCTTCTTTGAAAGTCATATTCGTTCCGCTTGGCATCGTGCCTTTATACTTATATGCGACCTTGCCGGCATAGACCATTCCGTTTGGCTGGTTTTTGTACCATGCTGTATTATTGAACGCATCGCCACCGATTGCTGTTACCGAGTTGGGGATGACGATGCTGGTCAGACCAGTGCAACTTTCGAACGCCCCGAAACCGATCTCAGTTACCGAGTCGGGGATGTCGATGCTGGTCAGACCATGGCAACCAGAGAACGCATAGTCACCGATAGTAGTTACTGAGTTGGGAATAGTCGTGTTCTTGCAGCCATAAATTAATGTGTTATCGGCGGTCTCGATAATTGCATTGCAGTTGTTGCGCGAATCATATCTTGGATTGCCACTTTCTACCACGATGCTGGTCAGACCAGGGCAATCCTCGAACACCCCATAACCAATCTCAATAACTGAGTTGGGGATGTCGATGCTGGTCAGACTGTCGCAACTATAGAACGCATAGTGACCAATCTCAGTTACCGAGTTGGGGATGACGATACTGGTCAGACTGGAGCAGGCTTCGAACGCAAAGTTACCGATCTTAGTTACCGAGTTGGGGATAATCGTGTTCTTGCAACCAGCAATCAACTCATTATCGGCGGTCTCGATAATTGCATTGCAGTTGTTGCGCGAATCAAACCTGGGATTGCCACTGTCTACCACGATGCTGGTCAGCCCAGGGCAGTTTCCGAACGCCTCTTGACCGATCTCAGTTATCGAGTTGGGGATGTCGACGTTGGTCAGCTCAGTGCTGCCCCAGAACGCAATGGCTTCGATAGAAGTTACAGGGTAGGTGGTTCCATCATAGGTAACGGTGGCTGGGATGACGACAGCGCCTGAATACCCGATAAATAAAAAACCAGGAACACGTCGGGAAGCCACGGCGGCCTCGTTGCCGTTGATGTTGTAACAGATGCCATCGACCACGAAGTCGGCGGCCGTGGCGAGTGCGGGCAACAGGATGGCCAGCAGCAGGATGGTGGTTTTGATGAGTTGTTTCATAATTAGAATGTTTAGAAATAAATAACGGTTAATTAAATCTTTGATTAAAGGTTTCGCCCGCAAAGGTAATAAAGATTTTTCTCCTTTTTCTCATTTTTCTTTTTTTTCTACGCACGCGTGCACATTTTCCCTCTCCTGTGCTCGCCTAAGGTCCTTCTCTAAAAAAAATTATTGGTGTCCGAGGAAAACAACTGGGATTAATGTGAGTGTCCAAAAGTTGCCCTTAGGGCAACTACTCGGAGACGGTTTCTGTGTAACAAAATGCTTTGCATTTTGGACTCAGGAACCGTCCCCTCGAATCCGACCAGTAGTAACTCTCGCCTATTACAGCCCTTAAAGTAAGCCCCTTATCTAATCATTCCATCCAATCAGCTTATACCGAGACCTTTATAATAGGATACTGGATTTTCCCCGGACACTAATAAAAAAATCCCTCACGCCCAAAGGAGAGCACGAGGGATATCACTTAACGTGAACTCGATGAAGATAAACTGCTGATACTCAGCTCCCCCTCTTGGATAAGAGGGGGCCGGGGGGCGTCGATGCCACCTAAGGCAAGCACCATCGCGGTAGCATCAACGCCCCTGCCCTTCGGGCACCCCCTCTAATCATAGAGGGGGAGATGCTAACGCACTGATTCTTAGCAAACAATTTCGTCGAACTCACGTTACTCATGTTATATTGTATTGGAATTTTAATTCCAGGAGCCTTTCAAGAGATAGTTGATCAGGGTGGTCACGTCATCGATGTTGATTCTGCCGTTCTGGTCGCAATCGGCTGTCTGTGGCGCAGTTTCTCCACTCAACAGAATACCGATCAGGGCAGTCACGTCGTCGATGTTGATTTTATCGTTACCGTCAACGTCACCCATGAATATATCATCCACAATCTGTCCGAAATAGGGATACCAGTTCTCATCAGCCATGTAGGCATCAGCCGTCCCCTGCAGCACATGAAGCGTACGACCTGAGTAGTCTGATGGATACAAATAGAATGGAGCAGAACCCGTTGTGATACTTGACAGGTCGGGAATATAAGAATAAACGTTCGTCAGGCCACTGCAACCCCTGAACGCTTCATTGCCAATGGAAGTGACCGAATTCGGGAGTGTCACGCTCGTCAGGCCACTGCAACCTAAGAACGCACCATTGTCGATGGAAGTGACGGAATTCGGGATTGTCACGCTCATCAGGCCACTGCAGCCCATGAACGCACCATTGCCGATGGAAGTGACGGAATTCGGAATAACAGTATTTTTACATCCAGAAATCAACGTGTTAGAAGCCGTTTCAATAATGGCATTACAGTTGCCTCGGGAATCGTATCTTGTATTGCCACTTGCCACTGTAAGGTTCGTCAGACCACTGCAATCACAGAACGGATTTCTGCCGATGGAAGTGACGGAATTCGGTATCGTCACACTCGTCAGACCATAGCAACCCCTGAACGCATCATCGCCGATGGAAGTGACGGAATTCGGGATCGTCACACTCGTCAGACCATAGCAACTTGAGAACGCATCTCCTCCAATGGAAGTGACGGAATGCGGGATTGTCACGCTCGTCAGACCACTGCAACCAGAGAACGTATAATCGCTGATGGAAATGACGGAATTCGGGATCGTCACGCTCGTCAGGCCACTGCAACCCATGAACGCACCATCGCCGATGGAAGTGACAGAATTTGGGATCTCCACGCTCGTCAGGCCACTGCAACCCCTGAACGCATATCTCGTGATGGAAGTGACAGAATTAGGAATAACAGTATTTTTACATCCAGATATCAACTCGTTAGAAGCCGTCTCAATAATGGCATTACAGTTGCCTCGGGAATCGTATACAATATTGCCAATTTCCACTGTAAGGTTCGTCAGGTCAGTGCAATACCCGAACAAATTATTGCCGATGGAAGTGACAGAATTCGGGATTTCCACGCTCGTCAGACCACTGCAGTAATCGAACACACCAAAGCCGATGGAAATGACGGAATGCGGGATCGTCACGCTCGTCAGGCCACTGCAAAAAGAGAACGCATCATTGTCGATGGTAGTGACGGAATTCCCTAACGTCACGCTCGTCAGGCCAGTGCAACCAGAGAACGCATATCTGCCGATGGAAGTGACAGAATTCGGGATCTCCACGCTCGTCAGGCCACTGCAACGCTCGAACGCGTGTTCGCCGATGGAAGTGACGGTATTCGGGATCGTCACGCTCGTCAGGCCACTGCAATCCTGGAACGCATAACCTGTGATACTTGTGGTACCACTAGATAAATTTATCTGTGTTCCTGCAGGCATCGTGCCTTTATACTTATAGGCTACCAACCCAGCGTAAACAAGTCCATCAGGTTGATTCTCATACCATCCAGTTCTCTTAAACGCATCATAGCCGATGAAAGTGACAGAATTCGGGATCGTCACGCTCGTCAGGCCACTGCAACGCTGGAACGCCCATCTGCCGATGGAAGTGACCGAATTCGGGATCTCCACGCTCGTCAGACCACTGCAACGCTCGAACGCGCGATCGTTGATAGTAATGACGGTATTCGGGATCGTCACGCTCGTCAGGCCACTGCAATCCTGGAACGCATAACCTGCGATACCTGTGGTACCATTAGATAAATTCATCTGTGTCCCTGCAGGCATCGTACCTTTATACTTATAGGCTACCAACCCAGCATAAACAAGTCCATCAGGTTGATTCTCATACCACGGAGTACCCGTAAACGCATGACCGCCGATGGAAGTGACGGAATTAGGAATCTCCACGCTCGTCAGGCCACTGCAACTAATGAACGCACCAACGCCGATGGAAGTGACGGAATTCGGTATCGTCACGCTCGTCAGAGCTGTGCAGCTAGAGAACGCATAATCGCTGATGGTAATGACGGAATTCGGTATCGTCACGTTTGTCAGGCCACCGCAACCAGAGAACGCACCTTCGCCGATGGAAGTAACGGAGAAAGTGGTTCCTTTGTAAGTAACAGTCGCAGGAATGATCACATTCCCTGAATACTCATTCTCATATTCAGATTCATAACTTCCTTTGTAGGTGACAGTGACTTCGTTGCCGTTGATGTTGTAATAGATGCCGTCCACCTCGAAGACGTGGGCAACGGCAGTGGCTGGCAACAGGAGGGCCAGCAACAGGATGGAAAAACGGAAGAGCTGTTTCATCATCAAAATGTTTAGAAATGAATAACGGTTAATTGAATCTTTGATTAAAGTTTCGCCCACAAAGGTAATAAACATTTCTTCTCATTTTTCTTTTTTTTCTACGCACGCGTGTAAAGAAAATGGGCTGTGTCATAATCCCTTCGTTGCAAATGGAGTCGCGCTTCGCGCGATTATTTTTTGAGGCATTAGTTTTGCAACAGGCCCCAGTTATATCTAATTCCCTGTGCCGCCCAGGATGATGTCGATGACAGCGTTCACGTCGGCGATGTTGATTTCTCCGTCACCGTTCACGTCACCGCTGGGATTCTCGCTACCATTCAGGATGATGTCGATGCCGGCATTGACATCTGCAATATTGACCTCTCGGTCGCCATTCACGTCACCAGTTGGAGTTTCAGGGATTAAGTCATCCACAATCTTTCCGAAATAGGGATACCAGTGCTCATCAGCCCTGTAGGCATCGGCCGTCCCCTGCAGCACATGCAGCGTGCGACCAGAGTAATCACCATTATATTCCTTATAGAATTGTTCATTCCCGCACGATACGCCCGAGAGGTCAGCAATGTAGCAATACACATCTGCCAGCATCCAGCAGTTCTTGAATGCCTCGTTACCGATAGAAGTCACCGAGTTGGGGATGACGATGCTGGTCAGCCTATCGCAACAATAGAACGCATTGTTACCGATTTCAGTCACCGAGTTAGGAATATTGATGCTAGTCAGACCTTGGCAGTTGAAGAACGCATATCTACCGATAGAAGTCACCGAGTTGCCGATCTCGACGCTGGTCAGTCCTATGCAGCCCTCGAACGCACATTTACCGATTGAAGTCACCGAGTTAGGAATAATGATGCTGGTCAGCCCCCAGCAGTAACAGAACGCAAAGTTACCGATTGTAGTTACCGAGTTGGGGATAGTCGTGTTCTTGCAGCCAACAATTAACGTATTATCGGCGGTCTCAATAATTGCATTGCAGTTGTCGCGCGAATCATATCTTGGATTGCCACTTTCTATCACGATGCCGGTCAACTCATCGCAGTTCTCGAACACATTGTTACCGATAACTGTCACCGAGTTAGGAATATTGATGCGGGTCAGACCATCGCAGTTGTAGAACGCTTTGTTACCGATAGCAGTCACCGAGTTGGGGATGACGATGCTGGTCAGACCATGGCAGCCCTCGAACGCCCTCTCACCGATTGAAGTTACCGAGTTGGGGATCATCGTGTTCTTGCAGCCAGCAATTAAAGTATTATCGGCGGTCGCTATAATTGCATTGCAGTTGTTGCGCGAATCATACCTTGGATTGCCACTTTCTACCACGATGCTGGTCAGCGCAGGGCAGTTCCCGAACGCAAAGTCACCGATCTTAGTGATCGAGCTGGGGATGTCGATGCTGGTCAGACCTTCGCAACAATAGAAGGCAATTTCATCGATTGCAGTTACCGGGTAGGTGATTCCATAGTGGGTGACCGTGGGCGGGATGACGACAGCGCCTAAATACCCAACAAAAAACATATCATAATAATCACCTTTGGAAGTCACGGTGGCCTCGTTGCCGTTGATGTTATAACAGATGCCATCGACCTGGAAGTCGAATGCCGAGGCGAGTGCGGGCAACAGGAGGGCCAGCAACAAGATGTAAAAACGGGATAGTTGTTTCATAATCAGAATGTTTAGAATTAATAATTAGTTGATAAAAACAATGATTTAAAGTATTGCCCACAAAGGTAATAAAATTTTTTTCATTTTTCATCACAGGCGTGCATATTTCACATAGACACTAAAAAAACAGCCGGCTGCGCGGGCAATCGGTCGCTTGATTCTTCTGAGGGCATCCGCCCGCCTTTCTTGAAAACAACTGATTAATCTGATTCTTCTGATGGCATCCGCCCACCTGTTTTTGAAAACAATAAATACAACAAATACTATTCCCTGCGGAACGATGCCATAATTAAAAACAACTCAACCTTGCCTCACGCTAAGCCGCCAAGCCGCTAAGTTTATTTAGTCGGCCTGGCGGCTTTGCGTTATTGAATTCACAAGCATTATGAGATAATGTAGTGCCTCGGAAGTCTTTCTTGTTTCTCTTTAACTATCCTTATAAAACCAGACAAGTCTCTAATCTCTTGTTGATGTTCCTATGGAAAGTTTTTAATGTAGTCGTGCGATAAAACTAAAGTAAGACGAGATCACTTCCAAATGCATCATACTCATCAATGAATAGAGTTCGTTTCTCTCCATCACATTGTGTTTCAACTTCATAATTAATCTCTATATAGTATTTTCCTGCTTTTGCAATATTAACGAAGAGAACTTTTGCGTTATGTATGCAATCGTCTTTATCGCAATACCAGTATATGGTATCACCAATATTGAATCTTGGAGGTGTTTCCATTTATTTGTTGAATATGCAATCCCGATGCCACTCGAGAAATAGTGGATTAATGTGATATTTATATGGTGTGAAGAGCACCGCGTTTTCTATTTGTTCAAAGTATTTTGCATAGTATTCTTTGCCAACGTTATTCTTAAGTCGGAATGAGAATAAAACACGTTTGTCATTTGTAAAACTAATGAGCCCTTGATCAAAAGCTTTATCATAAAGAGATGAAAGGCATATACCATTTTCTGGGTTCAGTCGTTCCTGTTCGTTCTCAGCCCATGGAATGATATGACTGGCCACAAGTAGTTCCGATAAATCAATTCCAGTTAGGGCACACTTGTTATTATAGTTAGCAAGAACAATTTGACGGAAAACACTTTGATTAACGCGAGTTTTAACTTCGCGTACTTTATATGTTCCAGTGATTCCCTTTGGAATATCACTAATTTCATTTTCATATTTTTCCTCAATAGTTGTTCCTTCCTTTTGTGCGAGGATTTGTTCACTTTCAAATATCAATCGTTCGCGATTATTAACAAACTCATCCCAATATGGCTGACATTGCTTTCTTCCATTAATCATCCCTTTTATTCCACGTGCTTTTAAGATGGGATCACATGACGCGTAATTAGTTAGTCTATATGCAACGGCACTCGGCGTCCTTCCAATAAGACTTGCAAGATGCTCAACTTCTGGGTTTCGCCTGTCCATCTTGCCGAATGGAAGCTTCATATATAGGTTAAGAACGAGTATCATTTGCTCGCGAGTCCAAAGATCACTCCTAGGCATAACATTCTTGGTTTTACGTTATAGATAACTCACAAAATTAGTCAAAAATCATCATAATTTTGTCAGTTGATGATAATTTTTGTCCTTTTATGCGGCAAAATTAGGGGTGCGGAGTGCCAAATCTCGGCACTGCTTCAGCAAAAAAAACCGAAAAACACGTGCGCGCATAGAAAAAATAGAAAAATGAGAAAAAAAGGTCAGCGAGGCTCTGCGCGCACATATAATAATTTTGTTCAATTTCTTGCGAGCACTTGCGAGCAATCACATCAACCCTTAGCGGCTTTGCGACTTAGCGTGAGGCCACTGCGTGGCAAATAATAATTCTGTTCGATTTCTTGCGAGCACTTGCGAGCAATCACATCAACGCTTAGCGACTTAGCATGAGGCCAGTGCGTGGCAAATAATAATTCTGTTCGATTTCTTGCGAGCACTTGCGAGCAATAATATAAGACTTAGCGGCTTAGCGGCTTAGCGTGAGGCCACGTGTGTGCAGAGAAAAAAAAGAAAAAAGAGAAAAAAAACGGCCGGCTGCGTGGGCAGTCGGTCGTCTTGTTTTTTGAAGTGGTACCTCCGGGGATCGAACCAGGGACACGCGGATTTTCAGTCCACTGCTCTACCACTGAGCTAAGGTACCTTTCAAAAGCGACTGCAAAGATACGTCGGATTTTTGACCTGACCAAATTTTTTTAGGAAAAAATGATTTTTTTCTTTTTTTCGCTGAAAAGCATTACCTTTGTAAAACGAACAAGAAAAACTTAAGGATATGCTGCCACCCATCATCAGATTATTGCGTCCCAAGCAATGGAGCAAGAACGTGTTTGTGTTCCTGCCCTTGTTCTTTGACAAGAAGTTCACCGACGTCAACTTGCTTGCGCTCACGGCATTGTGCTTCGTCATCTTCTCGCTGGCGGCGAGCGCAGTCTATTGTCTGAACGACATCCTGGACCGCAAGGCCGATGCCCAGCATCCCGTGAAGTGCAAGCGCCCCATCGCCTCGGGGGCGGTGAGCGTGGGTGCCGGCTGGACAGCCATGGCGTTGTGTGCCCTGCTTGCCGTGGGCCTCACCCTGTGGCTGATTCCCGACCTGATATGGCTATTGCTGGGCTACATGGCGCTGAACGTCGCCTATAGCCTGTGGCTCAAACACGTGAGCCTGATAGATATGCTGGTGGTGGCTTCCTTCTATGTGATGCGCGTGCTGGCTGGCGCCATTACCGGCGATATCGTGCCATCGCAGTGGATTGTGGTGATGACCTTCCTGCTCGCCCTCTTCCTGGTACTGGGCAAACGGCGCGACGACGTGATGATTCAAGCCGAGACGGGAGCCACCGTGCGCCGCGGCATCGCCAACTACAACCTGCAGTTTGTCAACATGACGCTCACGCTCGTCGCCACGGTGACCATCGTCTCCTACATGATGTACACCATGAGCGATGAAGTCGCTGCACGCTTCGGCAGCAACTATGTGTACTGCACTGCGGTGTTTGTCCTGGCGGGCATCCTGCGCTACCTGCAGCTCACCATCGTGGAGAACCGCAGCGGCAGCCCCACCAAGGTGCTGTTCCGCGACCGCTTCATCCAACTGTGCCTGCTGGGATGGTTCATCACGTTCCTCGTGATCATCTATTTGTAATATAAGATGTTAGACTTTAGACACTAGACGTTAGTCATTAGACACTATATACTACAAGGGGTCCAAAAACTGAAAAAAATGAGACGCGTTGTTGCATTTGACTTTGACGGGACCTATACCCTCAGCGACTCGCTGCCGTTGTTCCTGAAGTGGAGTTTCGGCAAGTGGTGTTACTGGTGGGGGCTGCTGCTGTGCCTGCCGTTGCTGGTGCTGTTCAAGCTACGCCTGCTGCGTGGCGGCCAGGCCAAGGAAAGGCTCATCAGCCACTTTGTCAAAGGGATGCCGCAAGAGGAGTTTCAAGCCCTGGGCAGACAATTCGCTGCCCACTACCAGCCCACGCTGACGCGTCCCGAGGCGGAGCAAGCCATGAATGCTGCCCTCGAGAACGGCGATCAGGTGCTGGTGGTGACAGCGAGTATCATCGACTGGGTCAAGCCGTGGTTCAAGGACCGGGATGTGACCATACTCTCCACCGAGATGGAGGTGGATGCCGACGGCAGGCTGACGGGCCGTTTTGCATGCCCCAACTGCAACGGAGCCGAGAAATGGCGCCGCATCGTTGAGGCGGTGCCCGACGTGGAGCAGCGCGAACTGGTAGCCTACGGCGACAGCGGTGGCGACCGTGTGATGCTCGCCCATGCCGACAAGGCCTACCTTGGCGATTTCAAGACCACGATGGAGCAGTTACCGAACACCCGCCGCCATCCGGGACGCCTGTTCTGGGCCGTCCTGCTCGTACTGGTGCTGTGCCAGATGCTGGGCGTATTCTTCGGCATGGACATCGCCGACGCGGGATTTTACCTCACCTTCTATGACAACATCTTCACCCACCCCGGGAGTGTCGAGTATAATTTCATGTATTACCTGAACGGTGTGATCGGCGGCGCGTTCCAGGCATTATTCCCGTCGATGGGTATATGCGGGATGCGGTTGCTGGGTGTGGCGTTCAACACGCTGTGTGCCATCATCCTGTATTACGCCCTGCGCCGCCATGTCGATGAGCGGGCCATTGCCTTGGGTTGCGCCCTTGTCGTCGCATCGTTCATCGCCCCACCCTACACCTTCTGCTACGACCTGTGCACCATCGTCTTCTATGTGCTGGCCATCACGCTGCTATGGCGAGGACTGGAGCAGGACAGCACCTTGATGGTCGCTCTGGCGGGCGTCCTGGCGGGATTGAACATCCTGGTACGCATCCCCAATGTACTGGGTCTCTCAATGTCCTTGCTGCCCATCATCATGTGGCTGTGCGACAAGCGGGGACGCCATGGTTGGAAACGCATGGTCACCTACTGCCTCGTCTTTTTGGCCTGTGCGGCCCTGGCAGTGATTTTGACCATCGGCCTCATGCCCGAACTGCACCGCACCGCGTTCTACAGCGTCATGCATGACCTGCGCTCGATTGCCAACGATGACACGGGAACGGCATCCCATACCACCTCCCAGATGATTCTCACCCAACTCAAGTTCTACGGCACCCAACTGTGGACAGCCGTCAAGCTGGGGGTTCCCGTACTCCTGTACTGGTGGGCGCACAAGCAGGTAGGCAACAAGGCACTCATGTGGGGACTCAAGGGCATCGCCATTGCGGCTTTTGTGTGGTTTGTATATCGGATGCACCCGCTGCAGCCCGTGTGGCTGATGTGCCTGGTGGGCGGCATCATGGTCATGGTGGAGAATTGGCGTGAACGCCGTGGCATCGCCTGGATGACACTGCTGGGCATCGGCATGATGCTGGTGATGCCGCTGGGCAGCGACGGCGCCTATAACAACGGCACCATCGTCGCATGGGCTATCGCTCCTGTAGCTATGCTGTGGTGGCTTCACCGCAGCCGCATCGCCTTCCCGCTGGTGCTGATTGCAGTGTGCGCCCTGCGCATGGTAACCGGCGGAGCCTACTTCGACGGCGGCCCCTTGTGGGAAAAGCGATACACCGTGGACAATCCCCGCGCTGCCCATATCTACACGACACGCGAGCGCGCCGACGTGATCAACACCATGCTGCATGGCATCGAGCCACACGTCAAACCAGGCAGTGTGCTCATGGCCTATGGCAGCATCCCGATGATCAACTACCTCACCCACACGCGCCCCTACATCGGCTGCTCATGGGTAGAGCAACTGAGCGCCTCGATGCTTGAGAAGAAACTGGCCAAAGCGCCCAAAATAGGCTTCCCGCTCATCTTGCAGCAGAAGTTCAGCACGCTGGGACCGTACTGGAGTGAACCGATGGAGAACTTCAGGACCAGCTACGGCGACCAGCAGAACACCTACCGCGACAACCGCAAGCTGGAAGTGCTCAACCGCTTCCTGGAATACGGGAAGTACCACGTCATCTACGAAGACTCCCACTTCATTCTATATCAACCCGGATGGTAAGTGAGGAGTTAGAAGTGAGGAGTTAGAAGTTAGGAGTTAGAAGTTAGGAGTTAGGAGTGAGGAGTTAATATACTTAAGCATTAAAGAATGGAAGGGCTCTTGCAATACATCTGGCAACACAAGCTGTGGCTGAGTGAGGACATGGTGACCAACGACGGCCGCAAGGTGCGCGTCATCGACCCAGGCCTGCTCAACACCGACGCGGGTCCCGACTTCTTCAATGCCAAGGTAGAGATTGACGGCCACCTGTGGGTGGGCAACGTCGAGATCCACGTGCGCGCCAGCGACTGGAAACGTCACCATCATGATGAGGACCCGGCCTACGACAGCGTCATCCTGCACGTCGTCGAGAAGGACGATGCTCCCGTCACCCGCATCAACGGCGAGCGCATTCCCCAAGTGGTCCTGCAGGTGTCGCCACGCTTCAACGAGTGCTATGACCGGCTGGTGAATGCCCAGGTGAAACTGCCCTGTGCCGCACGCCTGGGAGAGGTGCCGTCGCTCACGGTCACCGAGTGGATCGAGGCCCTGGCGATGGAACGCCTGCACGGCAAGGTGGACCGCGTGCGGGAGCTCTACGACCGCTACAATGGCAGCTGGGAAGATATCTGCTATGTGTTGTTGGCCAGGACGCTGGGGTTCGGCATCAACGGCGATGCCATGGAACGGCTGGCACGCATCACGCCGCTACGCCTGCTGCACAAGCACAGCGACTCCATCCTCCAGGTCGAGGCACTGCTCTTCGGCCAGTCAGGACTGCTGAACGGAGCCCACAGCGACGAGCCTTATTACCAGCAACTGATGCGGGAATACGCCTTCCTCACCAACAAGTTCTCGCTACGCCCCATCGAGGGTACAGCATGGCGCCTGTTCCGCAGCCGTCCCCAGAATTTCCCCTACCGCCGCATCGCCCTGCTTGCCCAGTTCGTCCAGGGTGGTTTCAACCTGATGAACAATGTCTTGGAGGCCAAGGATACCGATGAGCTGCGACAGCTGTTTGACATCGAACTGAGCGGCTACTGGACAACACACTACAGTTTCGGCAAGCCATCACCAAGTACAGGACGTGCCCTCTCGGGCAGCAGCATCGACATCGTCCTCATCAACACCGTCGCCCCATTGCTGTACGCCCGTGGCGAACTCACCGACGACTACAGCCTCACCGACCGCGCCATCGCCCTGCTTGAAGACCTGCGCCCCGAGCAAAACAGCATCGTGACGATGTTCCGCAACGCCGGCATCAAGTGCGACGACGCCCTCACCAGCCAGGCCCTCATCCAACTGCGCCGCAACTACTGCGAGGCCCGCAAGTGCATCTACTGCCGCCTGGGCCACCGCCTCCTCGCCACCGATGCCCGCATGGTATAGAGCCTTGTGGCACAAGAGCTGAAAAGAGAGCACCACAGCCCGAAAAGCCATGGCACCCTCAGCACTATAACAATTACGGAAAATCAGTTTTTACTCAACAGCATATTGATGAGAGCAGTGACATCATCAATATTGACTTTGCCGTTACCATCGACATCAGCGGCTGTTGAAGATGATCCTTCAAGAAGCATCTGAATCAGGTCGGTCACGTCATCGATGCTGACCTTGCCGTCGCCATTCACATCACCAGGCATGTCACCAGTATCGATGCCAACGATGTTTTTAAATGAACTCCAATAGGCCGTTGAACTGTACACATCCAGCGAACGAGAGGGCACATTGAGTGTTGCAGACGTATAGACTGAATTGTTGAAAGCGTTCTTTGTGTCGAGCGCTGGCGGCGTGACGGCCAGACAAGTGACGGTTTTGATGACGTTACAACCCGTGAAGGCACGCGCCCCAACAGACTTCATGGCCTGCCCCATCGTTACGCTTGTCAATGGCGTGCAGCCATAGAAGGCATAGTCTGAGATGGACTCGACATCGTCATCGATAACAAGTTCCTTGACTGGCTTACCGTTCAGCGACAGGCTGTGGGTAATGTTTAACGGATTGGAATTCGCATCGGTAAACGTAGCCGTACACCAGGACTTGACATCGGTAATATTCACGCTGGTGAGCCCAGTGCCGTAGAAGCAGAAAGAGTCAAAGGAAAGGTCTCCGGTTCCGAAATTGACAGTAGTCAGCCCACTACAGTAACCGAAAGCCGCATAACCAATGGACTTGGCGCCATTGCCAAAAGTCACCGTTCTCAGACTGCTGCAGTTGTAGAAAGCCCATGTACCAATCGTCGTCTCACCATCACCAAAGTTGAGCAACCCTAAGGATTGGCATCCCATGAACGCATATTCGCCGATATTAAGGTTTCCGTTCACAAACGAAGCCTTGGCGAGCTTGCTGCAATAAGCGAATGCAAAGTTGCCGATAGCGAGTGACGGGCTGCTTGTAGTGATGCCCAATAGGTTATCGCAGCTCTCAAAAGCCGACATCTTGATTTCCTTAACCGAAGGAGGCAACGTCATATTACTCAAGGCTGTACATCCTGCAAAGGCATTAGGGCCGATGGTGGTCACCGAGTTGCCCATCGTCACGCCCGTCAAGGCGGTGGCATTCAGGAAAGCACTGTTGCCGATGGCCTTTACCGCATTGCCCAGTGTCACATGGGTGAGTTCGTCGCAGTTGCGGAATGCGCTATTGCCGATTGACGTAACAGCCAGTGTCCTGCCGTCAACGGTGATTTGGTCAGGTATCGTCACCTCACCCTTGTAGGAATTGAAGCGTGAATCCTTGTTCACGACAGCAGCCTCATCCCCGTCAATGCGGTAATAGATGCCATCGACGGCGACATCATAGGCCTGGATGGGCTCGCCACTCTCGTTGGGAGAAATCTGATAGGCCATCATCTGGTCCAAGGTAAAGCTGTAATTGCCCACGATAAACGCATCGAGTTCAAAGTATCCGTCACCACTGCCGCTCCAGCCCCAATTGATGTGGTACTTGCCATCATCACAGCCGTCAACGACAAACACATGGCCGCTGGTAGGCGACACCTTGGCGTGATAGAGGATGGGGCGACCTGCCTCCATCTCTTCCATCATCAGCGCGTTCCATTCATCATAACTATACTGGGCCCTCTCGGCAGACGTCGCATGATAGCCCAAGGTCATCATGGCGGTCAACATATACTCCATATCACGGGCATCACTGGCATTGGCCGAATAGTCCATGTAACAGGCCTGACCGCAATAGCGCATCAGCCAAGCGACAGCATCGGCCTGCTCGGCGGTATAGTTCACATTCTTATAACTGTCCAGCATGTTATCCCAATCCAAAGGAATTGACGGCAAAGCAGGCATGTTCAGTTGCGAAGTGCGGGTAACATAGGCGGGCAGTTCAGGTGTCACGGCAGGGAACTTCCAGCGATACATCAGTTGAGCCATGGCTGTTGCACCGCAACCGGTGGCGCATCTCGTTCCTTGATCATTAGGACAGCGGTTGTTGTAAGGCGTACCCTGATCCCACTGGCAGGTCACCAAGGGAGCAACCGTCAACCCTTTGCCCGAAGAACGCATCTTAGTGCTGACCGAAGCCTCGGGGTGGGTCTGCAGGTATTCCATCTGCGCTGCATAGTGATCAAGCATCCACTGCATCGCATCGGGTATGCGGTTCATGTCCAGTCCAGTGTCACCGTAAGCCAAAATTTCCTGAGCGCGGTCATCACCAGCCACGATGACAAAAGCGCGGCCATCATCGGTGGTGTACACATAGTAGTCGGCGACATCGGCATTGACAGCAGACATCCTCGTGCCGACGTGATGCAATGTGCCAGAAACGGCTCCACGCAATTTCACATCCATCTTGTTCTGGAAGAAGCGGGTTGCAGTGGCCCGAGCTGTGGACTCATCAATACTTGCAGCACTTGCCGTTACACCCACGAGGAGCAATAGGACAGTAGCCAGCCATCTCATAACAGCGCCAGATGAGCGTTCCATGCGCATCATAACGAATTGTTCATCATGTTTCATTGTCATTTAGAGTATTAAATAATAGGTAAAACAGTTTGTTATCGATTAATCCCACATGAAGGATACTGATTACTCGGCATTCAAAAGCATATTGATGAGGGCAGTGACATCAGCAATTGTTACCTTGCCATCGCCATTCACGTCACAGTAGGCGGGAATGTCGCCACCGCTCAGCAGTTGGTCAATGACACCCGACACGTCGCTGATGGCAATCTTGCCGTCACCGTTCACGTCACCAGGGCCTGCACCCAAGAACGGCACGATGCGCCCGAAACGCCGCCACTCGCTATGGTTGCGGTAAGCCTGTAGCGATTCGGAAGGCACAAACAACGTCTGGCTCGACCCAAAATGATTTCCGTAGTATTTTTCTGCTACATTAGGTGGAGTGACAGCCCTGCAGATAACGCATTTCACCTCGTCAGAACCACCCACAAAATTATACTCCCAGATGTCAGTCAATGTGGAGGGTAAGTCGAGACTTGTTATCTCACATCCCCAGAAGGCTTCATGATAAATACCTGTCACCTTATAAGTTTTCCCTTCATATTCAACGCTTTCAGGAATCACTACATCTCCAGAGTAACAAAGAGAATGGGGATGGGGCCAAGGGTTATAGTCATGGCTTTCCAAACCCTCGGTCGTCACCCAAACCTCATCACTGCCACGATACCTGTAATAGATACCATCCACTATAAAATCATAGAGATATACTAATTCAGGAACCGCCATTGCCACAAATGTCATGGTAACGACTTCACTTGGTGCTTTTCCCGGAGCTTCAGCATAGGCCTTAACGGTATACTGGCCTGGATAAAACGTTATAGGTAGTCCGTCGTAAGTGTACCATTCCATATATTCGTCATAACTCCAGTATTCAGCTATCCCATAGTAAACAACAGCGTCGTACTCTTCATTAGCATTCTCGATGATAATTGAAGTGTAAACATTCAGTTCATCGGGATACAAGTCTATGTCTGGTGAATAACATGTAATCACAGGCGGAGCAGTCTGCTCCAACTCGTCCTGAGCAAACATGGTCACAGTAGTTGCAACCAGCAACAACATTATAAGCAGTTTCTTTTTCATTGTCGTAAAGTATAATATGGTCAAACGGTTAAATACATCGTTGAGTCTGCTACAGAGAATCAATTTCCGTTGAGCAGCAGCTCAATCAGGGTTGACACATCGGCGATTGACACCTTGCCGTCACCATTTACGTCGCAGAAGGCAGGCATCTCACCGCTTGCCAACAACTGGTTGATCAGGTTGGTCACGTCGCTGATGGCAATCTTGCCGTCACCGTTGATGTCGCCAGGGCCGGCGCCCAGGAACGGCACGATGCGAGAGAATTTACTCCATTTGTCATGCGCCTGATAAGCTGCCAATGACTCGGTGGGAACAAACAACGTCGTTGTCCTTTCATCGAAGCAAGCAAAAACGTAGAAAGAGTATGACTCAACAGACGGTGGTGTAACCGAATGACAAACCACCTTTCTCAACCCGCCACAGTAAAACGCGTCGTCCTTGATTGTCGTGACTGAAGCAGGGATAGAGATACTCGCCAGATTATTGCAAAAATAGAATGCCTTTGTGCCTATTTCAGTAACAGTTTCAGGAATAACAGTGTTCAAGCAGCCCAAGATAAGCTGATTGCTTGCCGTCTCAATAACGGCATTGCAATTGTTCCTGGAATCATAAACCGGATTACCCTCCTCTACCGATAATGAGGCCAGCAAGGGATAACCTTCATGACAATCATAATCATTCACATGGATTAAGGTGACGGTGCTGGGGATGCTCACGCCAGAGAAATGATCAAACGCATTACAGCCAATGCTTTTAACGGTATAATTCTGGTTATTGATATGAATTACACCTGGTATCACAATATTGCCAGACCTGAGAGGAGCAATGATGGGATAGGTCATAGACCACAAGTAATTAACATAATAATCAGGTACCGAAGCAGTATTGTCCTCATCAGTATAATACACCAATCCGTCACAAACGATTGTACGGTCACTTTGGCTGATGAATCCTGTTGAGTCATATACCACAGTTGCTGTCACTTCCCTTTCCAGATTCCCATTTGTGGTTTTAGCCATAATCTTATATTCACCATACTGGTCCAGATAGATTTCTCCAACATATTCTATCCACTCATTACTGTCATTGATTTTATAGTAATAATGCTCTGGTTTAATATAACGCCCCCCGGCTACATACAATAAAAAAGAATTATCACCATACAAGGGATATTTATTACTATCGCCAAATAAACCATCGACAATACGGACAGCCAGACCTTGCTCGTTATCCACACGGTTAGCATAAACAAGTGGCGGAGTGACTTGGGGGAAGCCAAATTCGGCGTAAGTATCACTGAAACTATATTCAACTACTTCACTAGCGGTTTTACCAGGACTGACGGCATAACATTCAACTTGGTACTCTATAATATAAAGGTTATCCTTGAACTGTAACTCTACCGGCTCAGTATAAACCTTCCAGTCAGTCCAAGCGGTCCAGTCAGGCCAGTCATAATAATTGTAACGCCAATAAATCACGGCTTCAGGGTCATCGTGATTGATTTCTATTGTAGCATTAAACACATCCACAGTACAATTGACCACGGGGACTTCGGTCTGTACCGGCACGTCTTGGGCGCAAACGGTCGCAGTGGCTGCGACCAGCAACATAAGAGATAAGAGTAGCTTTTTCATTGTCATCAAGTTTTTTAATGGTTAAACTATTTATGACCACGAATTTACTATCCACAAAACTCTCAAACAAGCGATTTTGCAGGAAAAACCGCCAAATTCCATTTTTTGACAAAAAAGTGTCTAATTATTTTACACTTTGGCCACTAACTAACGAAAAAAACTTGCGGGCTGATAATCATTACCAGCCCGCAAGCAGCGTTATTCGTTGTCAAATATTTTTCTTGCCTAGATAGAATCAGGACTGGACGACGGTTCCTCAAGCTTCTCGTCGGGGTTGAAGTCGTCGGTCAAGGGGATGGCGAGGCTATCCTCGTCGAACAGCAGCGTCGAGTCAAGCTCCTCGACCGGGGCAATCGATGAGCAGCCCGAATACAAGGCGGCATCGATGGGCTCCTTGCAGGGCTGGAAGCGCTGATGATACTTCTGGAACTGCGGATCGCTCAGCACAAGTTGCAGGAAGCGGCCGCAGATGGGCAATGCCGTCTTGCTACCTTGTCCCAGGGCTCCCCAGCGGAAGTGGATCTGGCGGTACTCGCCACCGACCCATGAGCCGCACACCAGTCCTGGCGAGACAGCGACAAACCAGGCATCGGCGTGGCGGTTGCTCGTGCCCGTCTTGCCACCCAAGTCCACGTCATAGAGGGGACGTGTGATATAGCCATTGAGAGCCATAGCGGTGCCGCCGGCATCGGTGCGGCAAGCCATGAGCATCTGCTGCATGAGCCATGCCGAGCGGTAGGACATCGCCTGCCGCTGATGTTCGGGGGCGCGGTATATCTCCTTACCGTCACGATCAACGATGCGGGTGACGATGACCGGATCATGCATCATGCCGTCGTTGACTACTGTGCAGTAGGCATTGACCAGCTCCACCAAGTCCACGTCGCTGGCACCTAACGACAGGGCCGGCTTGGCCTCCATCGGCGACTTGATGCCCATGTCACGGGCCAGCTGGGCGATTTCGCTGAAACCGACCTCACTGGCAACACGCACGGTGACACTGTTGATACTTTGGGCAAAGGCTCCACGCAGTGTCATGTCGGCACCGCTGAAGGTGCCGTTAGCGTTGGTGGGGCGCCAATGCTCCATTTCCTGTTTATCCTCATTATAGACCAGCGTGTCGATATATTCGTCAGGACGACGGTCACAGGGCATCAATCCCCGCTCCATAGCCATGGCATAGACAAAGAGCTTGAACGTCGAACCTGGCTGATGCTTGGCACGCACCTTGTCATACTTCCACGTGTCAAAGTCCACATCGCCGACCCATGCCTTGACATGGCCGTTGCTCGGTTCCATGGCTACGAATCCGCAGTGCATGAAGTGCAACATATAGCGCACCGAGTCCATCGAACTCATCTCCATGTAGAGCGAGTCGTTCTCGTAGTCAAACAGGTGCACCATGTGGGGCTGGTTCATGTAATAATTGACGGAGTCCAAATCATTGGGGTAACGCGCCAGCAGCTCATGATAGATGGGCGTGTTGCGTGCCTTGTCCTCGACAAAGCCTGCAATGGGTTGGTTATTGTCGTCCAGCCAGCAGTCCTGTGTTCCCCAGTGGCTCTTGAAGTTCTGCTGAACCACCTTCATCTTCTCGCTTACCGCCTGCTCGGCATACTCCTGCATCTTGGAGTCAAGCGTGGTGTAAATCTTTAGGCCGTCGCGCTCCAAGTCAAGTTTCAGGCCCTGGGCTTTGGCGATATCCTCAATTTCACGAGCTACTGCCTCTCTGAAGTAGGGAGCCACGCCGTCATAGTTGGCCTCGAGCGTATATTTCAAGTCGATGGGCAACGAGGAAATCGAGTCATATTGCGCCTGGGTCAAGTCACCATGCTCAACCATATTCTTGAGCACCTGGTTACGGCGGCGCAAGCTGTTCTTGGGATTAATGCGCGGGTTATAGGTACTGGTTGCCTTGAGCAGGCCGACGAGCACGGCACTCTCCTCAATCTTCAATTCACGTGGAGTGGTTTTGAAATAGGTGTTGGCTGCCGTCTTGATACCGAAGGCATTGCTGCCGAAGTCGACCGTGTTGGCATACATCTCAAGGATTTCTTGCTTGCTATAGAACATCTCCAGCTTGGTGGCGATGATCCATTCCTTGCTCTTCATGATGAGCATCTTCACTCCTGGAATGTAGCCCAGCAGCCCCGTTGAATAGTCACTGCGGGTGCGGAACATGTTCTTCACCAGCTGCTGCGTGATGGTGCTCGCGCCACGCGGACGGCCATGGAGCACCATGTCCTTGGCAGCGGCACCCAAGCCACTGAAGTCAATACCGTGGTGACGATAGAAACGTTCGTCCTCGGTATCGATGAGCACTTTGAAGAACTGCGGGTTGATCGAGTCATAGGAGACCGGGGTGCGGTTCTCGTCATAGTACTTGCCGATGGTCTTTCCGTCGGCACTATACAGATAGCTCGCCTCGGGATTGCGCGGGTGCATGATGCTGTAGGTGCTTGGTGACTTGCCGAAGAGCCACAGCAGATTGACATCAACAGCAAGGAGATAGAGCAGGAACAGGATGATAAACGTCCCGAGCGCTGCAAGCGTCTTGGCCCACCAGGGACGGCCACGGTACAATCCCTTGTACCACGACTTGAACCGTCGCCAGTTGCGGGTGATGATATTGCCTGATTTCTTTTCGGTCATATTTAGTTTCTGGTTTATAGTTTCTTTAGTTTAATGTATAGAGCTCCTCTTTCTTCCCAACTCCTAACTTCTAACTTCTAACTCCTAACTTCTAACTCCTAACTCTATTGCCTGTTTACACTGCCTCCCAGGCGGCGCTTCAGGAAACGCGGGATGAAGCTCAGATGGGCCAACGTAGCGCGTGCTGCGCCATAGTGGCGGCACATGATTTGGTAACGCTCCCACAACGAGGCGCGATGATGCCGCGTCGTCATGCCATCGGCCAGATAGCTGATAATGGGCACACGGCCGGCATAGGCATTGGCGGGCGACTTCTTCAACACCCTGATACACCAGTCATAGTCGGCACTCAGACGATAATTCAGGTCATACTCGGGTGCCAAGTCTCGACGCACGACAAATGCCTGATGACACACCACCATGCCACGCAGGAAACTATCAACTCCCAGACGCTTGGGGGCCGTCAAGTGTCGCTCACCGACCACCTCACGCGACTGGTCCACGAGTTGGGTTTGCCCATAGATAACACCTGGGTTACCAGCAGCGAACTGGGCCAGACGCGCCAACACAGTGTCACTGGCAAAGGCGTCGCCGGCATTAAGGAATATGATATAGCGACCACGTGCAAGCTTGATACCCTTGTTCATGGCATCATACAATCCCCGATCAGGCTCACTGAACACACGCATCGACGAAATCGACGCGCCGCGCACGAGATTGAGCGTATCATCGGTGGAAGCACCATCAATGATGAGCATCTCGTAGTCCGTGCTGGTCTGTCGCTGCACACTCTCTAGAGTGGGAACGATAACACTGGCAGCATTCCAGGTAACGGTAATAATGGAAAAAAGAGGTTCCATGCCTATATAATGGTTATTGTGGACGCAAAATTAATGCAAGTCGCCGACAGAACAAAATAAAACCCACAGTTTTTTATAATTTATACATTATATAGCGGGATTTATCAAAAACTAACAGTTTTATTGGACTCCATACAATCAAACAGCCATTTTTCTCGTTACAATAGTAAAACAATGACCATCCACAATGAAAAAGAACAAGATTTTACACGCCATTGCCGCCCTGTCCCTGCTCGTGACAGCTACCGCATGTGAACACATTGACAACAAGGCTTTGCCCAACTACACCGTGCGCATCGACCTGAGCGGATATGCCCTATGGAATACCTATGGTGTGAGCGGCATGGGCGACTACCGCATCTTCAACCGCGAAAAAAGAATCCCGTCCAACTTCCCCTATAACGTCAACACCTACACCGGATATGGAGGCGTGCTGATCATGATGGGCATAGATGGCCCCATGGCCTACGACTTGGCGTGTCCTGTTGAGATCAGTCCAGATGTCGTCCTGTCAATCAGTGCCGATAACTTTGACGCGGTGTGCCCACGCTGCAATTCACACTTCGACCCGTTGATGAATGCCGGCGGTCCCATCAGCGGTGTTGCCGTCAAGAACAAGGTGGGCATGCGTCAGTATCGCGTCACTCCCAACAACGGCGGATACTTTATCTCCAACTGATGTTTTCTAGCTCTAGAAGCTAAGGCCCCCAAGGACCTTAAGGACCCTCAGCCCCCGTCATGATTACAGGGGTCATGAAAACTGAAAATGTTCCACGGAAAATTGCTTGCAAAAAGCCCTATTTGACACGCAAAATTCACTTTTTTGATAAAAACGGCCATTAGCGTTACATTTTGCAATGTAGCGAGCCAATTTCTTGAGCTTGATGGCTAGTTTTGGTGACAAAAATTCAAAAAATAAATCTTATAGGATGCCATTTAATGTTAAAAAGTGTAAACTTTTTCATTTTTCATTTCCAAAATTTAAACATTCAAGCCCTCCGCGAGCCCCTATTATCAGTGCATTTGCGTGGAACAATTGATAAAATCCTACAAATTTGCTAAATGTTTACAAGTGTTTAAGATGTTTGGTCGGGTCGGCAGGTTGCCCTACCTTTGCACCAGCAAACCAGGGCGTACGGCATTGAAATCGTTCTCGATGCCCTTAACGAAAAAGCCGCCGATGTGCGGATTTTCCAGTCCACTAAATATTATATTATGAGTTTTATTAAAAGTAAAATAAGTTTATCGGTTTTATTCATCCTTTTAGCAATCACCTTTACAGGTTTTTCTGCCCAGGCTCAGCTTCTTGATACTCGCAAGCAGGGCACTGTACTCGAACAACTCGAACAAATCAGCCGCAACAATATTGTTGACCAAGTCATTAAGTACGCCTACCGTTTCCGCGGTACGCCTTATCGTTATGGTGCATCTTCTCCCCGTGGCTTTGACTGCTCGGGATTTACCAGCTACGTATTCAAGCGCTTCGGCATTGAGCTGGACCGTTCATCACGCGGTCAGATCACCGATGGCGTGCGCGTTAAGAAAAATGACCTGCAGCCTGGCGACCTTGTGTTCTTCCAGGGACGTTCTGGTCGTGGCGGTGTAGGCCATGTGGGAATCGTGACCAAGGTCAACGAGGATAACACCTTCCACTTCATCCACTCGGCCTGCAGTAGCGGTGTCACCGAGAGCAAGAACACCGAGTCCTACTACAGCCGCCGCTACGTCGGCGCCTGCCGAGTCCTTTAAACGACAACAAACCAAATTCCTATAAGCAAACCACAGCGTGCGCTCCCCCGATCGAGGAAGCGCACGCTTGATTTTCACATCTGTAGGCAGAAAGATGATGACTTTTCTCTGACCAAAGACATGACATGACTGCAATTATTCAGTTCTAAGGAGCATATCAATGAGGGCAGCAATGTCGGCGATCGAGATCTTACCATCACCGTTCACATCGCAATAGGCAGGAATGTCACCATCATTGAGCAACTGGTTGATAATGTCTGTCACGTCGCTGATGCTCAACTTTCCGTCACCGTTTGCATCGCCAGGTCCTGCACCCCTAAACGGCACAATACGTGAGAACTTGCCCCACTCCTGATGAGCACGGTACGAATCTAATGCCTCGTACGGAACAAACAATGTCACCTGATCATAGAGTTGGCTCCCGTCAAATCCGATATAATCATAATAACCATAATCCTCATCACCATGTGAATAGTCAAACAGACTATACGCAGTTGGCGGAGTCACAGCATGAATCGTTATGCGTTTCAGTTGGGTACATCCAGCGAATGCGGATGAGTTGATTTCACTAATCGTATTCGGCAACTCAACACTCACGATATCACTACTATAGTCAAATGAAGCGGCAAATGCAGCATTTCTAATACCTGTTACTGTATAGGTTTTGTCCCACTCAATCTCACTTGGGACGACTATGTCTCCTGTATAAGGCGGGGAGTATAGATAAGATTCTTTTCTAGAGCATACTGACACATCTGAATAAGTGTGTGGCTCACCATCTGGTCCATATTGATATTGTTCAATATAATAATGAATGCCGTCGACGATACATGCGGCGTAAATATAATAAGTATTATAATACACGTTAGCGCTGACTATTTCACTAGGAAGTTTACCTTGAGCTACTGCATAAGCTTCAACTGTAAAATTATCGCCCATGAAAGACTCTCCGGAGTACTCCATCCAAACATCACTACCATTTTTTCGATAATAGATGGTCGCATCAGCTTCATCTTTATTCTCAAAGGCCACATAATTATAAATATCCACCATCGTTTGAGAATAGTCTTCATACCAAGACTTTTCATGCCGAATATAGCTGTCACCTCCTTCTATTATTCCGGGCATGGCCGTTTGCTCCTGAGCTTTCATGTTAGCGGTTACCGCAACCGTCAACAGCAGCGTTAAAAGTAATTGCTTTTTCATTGTCATATTAAAATTAAGAGTTAATAATTTGTTCATAATAGCGAGGACCTCAATAGAGTCAGTTCACCGTCACCCACAAAAATACCACATCAATTTTCTTTATTCAAACACATTATGTAGAAAAAATTAAAGATTGTCTAATTATTTTACACTTTATTGTCTAATTCTTTTACACTTCCACCTGTGCTTGTTAAATTTAACTTGTGAATTTGGGATGTTTTTAGTAAGTTTGCAGCTGTAAAAAACGACCTGCTATGACTAAGCGATTAATCCTTGTATTTTTAATCACCCTCGTTGCACTTGCTGCCACTGCGGGGCACGTGCTTGTTGACGGGACATTGGACAAGTCCAACATCTATCCAGGAACAGTACACACATTCCAAGTGTATATTCCTGATCAATATGACGGAAAACGGCCGGCAGCGCTCTATGTGGGGCTTGACGGGGTGTTATGTAATGCCCCTGAGGTAATCGACTCGCTCATTGAGGCGGGTAGAATGCCTTGCACCATCGGCGTGTTTCTCCAGCCTGGCCTCATCAAGGATGCTGAGGGGACTGTACTCCGCTACAACCGCTGCTACGAGTTTGACAGCACAACGGACCTGTTCGCCCGCTTCCTCGAGACCGAAGTATTGCCCGCCGTGGAGCAGATGAAGACCAAGCGAGGCAAAGCCATACGTTTGTCTCGCCAGCCCCAAGACCGTATGATCTTCGGCTTGAGCAGTGGCGGCATCGCTGCCTTTAACGCTGCTTGGCACCGTCCCGACCTATTCGGCAAGGTATTTACTGGCGTCGGCACCTTTGTTGCCATGCGTGGCGGGAACGACCTGCAAGCCCTAGTGCGAAAGACCGAGCCGCTACCCCTGCGCATCTTCATCCAGGACGGCAGCAACGACGCATGGAATCCGTTGTTCGGACATTGGTATGAAGGCAATCAGATGCTGGCAAGTGCCTTGCAGTTTGCCGGCTATGACGTGCAATGCGACTGGAGCGACGGAGGCCACAACGTGAAACGATCTACCGAGATTTTCCCTCAAGTGATGGAATGGATGTGGCGCGACTGGCCCGATGCTCCCGTCGTTGGAGAAACACAGAATGACTTCCTCAAGGACATATTCTCCAACGAAGACAAGGGGTGGGAAAAAGTCGGCAATGGCACCGATGGCAAACCCGTGACACGTATCATCTACCCCGACCTAACCAACATCGCCATCATACCGACCACTCCAGGAAACACCGTGTGGCAATACCTGCTGATGGACGGTCAGCCCACCCACGGTGAGCCGTTCTATTGGCTCCACAATGACGACAGCCGTCCCCTTGACATCCAGACTATCACCTTCGACAGCAACGGCAACCTGTGGGCGGTCACCAACCTGGGTATTCAGGTATGCGACCAAAACGGCCGCGTGCGTGCCATTCTGCGCCTGCCGCAGGACATTGACGCCGCCATCGAGATCAACATCAGCCAAGGCTACGTCTGGATCCATACCGCCACTGCCGACTGGCGTCGCCGCTTCAACGTCAGCGCCCCCATGCTCGGCGTCCGCCCCGATAGCCAAGGCCAAGGGTGATATCAGTGGAGTTAGAAGTTAGGAGTTAGGAGTTAGAAGTTAGGAGTGCCATGTCATGATTTGGCAAGGCTTGTTATCTTTCACGCTAAAGCCAAAAATCCGAGATAAAAAACCATCAACTGAAAACTATTTATTACCTTTGTAGTTTAAATAAAAAACAACAACCCATGATGCAGAACAACAATATGACTCCCGAGATGGAAGACCAGATGATCAATCAGGCCTACCAGAACTTGCTAAATATCTATTTGTCAAGTAATCACCGCAAGAAAGTGGAGATTATCGACAAGGCCTTCAAGTTTGCGCGCGATGCCCACAAGGGTATCCGCCGCCGCTCTGGAGAGCCCTATATCATGCACCCCATTGCCGTGGCGACCATCGTAATCCAGGAGATCGGATTAGGGTCCACGAGCATCAGCGCCGCCCTATTGCACGACGTGGTTGAGGATACCGATTACACCGTCGAGGACATTGAAGCACAGTTTGGCCACAAGATAGCCCGCATCGTTGACGGCCTGACAAAGATTTCAGGCGGCATCTTCGGTGACCAGGCATCGTTGCAGGCCGAGAATTTCCGCAAGCTGCTGCTCACGATGGGCGAGGACGTGCGTGTCGTGCTCATCAAGATGGCCGACCGACTGCACAACATGCGCACCCTGCAGTCCATGCCCGCCAACAAGCGATACAAGATTGCCGGCGAGACACTCTACGTCTATGCGCCGCTGGCCCATCGCCTAGGCCTGTATGCCATCAAAACCGAGTTGGAGGACTTGAGCTTCAAGTACAACCATCCGGCCGAATACCAGCGCATCAAGGAACAGATTATTGCCAGCGAGGAAAGCCGCAACGAGCTGTTTGCCCGCTTCTCGGCGCCCATCCGCGAACGGTTGGACAATATGGGCCTGGTCTATGAATTTAACGTGCGCGTCAAGTCATGCTACTCCATCTGGAACAAGATGCAGACCAAGCATATCCCCTTTGAGGAAGTCTATGACCTGTACGCGGCACGCATCATCTTTGAGTGCGATGACGAGAGTGCCGAGAAGCGCATCTGCTGGAACATCTACAACGAGGTCACCGAGGTCTATACCAAGCACCCCGACCGCGTGCGAGACTGGCTGACGACTCCCAAGGTGAACAAGTACCGCGCTCTGCACGTCACCGTCATGGGTCCTGACGGCAACTGGGTGGAAGTTCAGATACGTAGCCGCAAGATGGACGACACCGCCGAACGCGGATTTGCCGCCCACTGGAAATACAAGATTGGCGAAGGGGAAGAGGAAGAGGAACTCTCGAGGTGGCTGAGCACCATCACCGACATTCTCAAGGACCCTGAGCCTAACGCCATTGACTTCCTCGACACCGTTAAGCTCAACCTGTTTGCCAGCGAGATTGTCGTCTTTACGCCCAGGGGAGAAACCATCACCCTGCCCAAGGGGGCGACCATCCTTGACCTGGCCTTCACCCTGCACACCGACCTGGGAACACACTGCATTGCCGGTAAGGTCAACCACAAGCTCAAACCCTTGTCGTACAAACTCGCCAGCGGAGACCAAGTCGAGATTATCAGCAGCAACAGCCAGAAACCCAAGCCCGAATGGGACAAATTTGTCGTCACCGCCAAGGGCAAGTCGCGCCTGCGTTCCGCTTTGCGCCACGAGCGACGCGTCACCATCGAAAAGGGTGAGAAGGAATTCATGGACTTCCTGGCCGAGCACAACATCACTTTAAACAACGAGGTGCTATCACTCGTCATCTCTCGTCAGAATGCCAGCAACAAGGAAGAACTCTTCCGCATGATCGGCAACAACGAGGTCATACTCAACGACGACATGTTCACCCACAAGGAGCAGGGCGGACGATTCAATTGGTTGCGCCGCAATCCCTTCAAGGGCAAAGCGGAGCCCAAGTCCACCACCCACGACTCCGCCACCGCCATCGACACCAAGTCCATCTATCGCCTGACTACCCGCGACGGCAAGAGCAACTACGAGATAGCCTCCTGTTGCCATCCCATTCCCGGTGACGATACCGTGGGCTTCCTCACCAACAGCAACAAGGTCATTGTCCACAAGATGGACTGCCCCACCCTCGCTCGCCTCAAGGCCAGCCACGGGTCACGTCTGCTGCAGACGCAATGGGAAGACCACAGCGACACATTCCAAGCGACCATTCACATCGAGGGTATCGACCAGAAAGGCATTCTCCAGTCGATTGTGAACATCATTTCCACCAACATGTCCATCAACATGAGGCAAATGAACGTCACCTCCGACCAAGGAGTCTTCAACTGCGACCTGCAAGTGCTTGTCAGTGACGCCAAGGTAGTCACCAACCTCTGTCGCGAGATCAAGAAGGTCAAAGGCGTCAACGACGCCACCCGCATGAACTAACCAACAGCACGGCTAAAAGCATAACAGGAACATGAAAAGAAACAATATCATCATCATAGCATTACTGCTGCTGTCGATCATCCTCATTTCCACGGTGCTGTTCTTCTCCCGTGAAGGGAGTGACACACCCAGTTTTGAGGAAGGGAAGCCATGGATGCATCCTCGATTGGAGGCAAGGTTCCAATTCGACATCGAACTCGACGAGGTCACCCGCAAGCACATCACCGACAGCGTGAACCAGAACTTCGCCAAAATCTACACCCTTGACCGCAAGCGTGGGGAGCAGCAGTTGGCACTATTGTCTCGCAGCATTGCGGGGCGTCCTGGGTCACAGGCACTCCTTCAGGCCGTCGCCAAACTATATGACGATGGTATCACCGACAACGATGCGGCCAACGACATCCGTTCCGGCAAACAGTTGCGCTTCAACGTGGGCAACAACCAGCTACAAGTGGTGGATGCGACCAACATGAAGACGGTGGCACAGGCCTACACTTGGCTCACCGACTCCCTGAAAGGCAACTCTGCCGTCCAGGAAGCTCTCAAAGCGGTGGACATCAGTCTCTTCCTTGTTCCCAACATGAAGGTAGATGCCAAGGAGAACGATAAATGGTTGGGCGAGGACCTGCGCAACGCCCTGCGCTCTCCTGGAACGGTCCAGGCTGGAGAAGCCATCATCACACGCGGCGAAATCGTCACGCCTAAGAAGGCCTCGGCCATCAACAGCTACTACAACGAACTCACGCGCCGCGACAAGCAACGCAACACCAACGAAGCCATCAAGCTGCTGGGGCAGATTCTCATGGTGGCCACACTGATGCTGGCCTTCTATTTCTTCATGAAGATGATGCGCAAACTGGTCTTTGCTCAGTTGCGCCAGATGGTATTCCTCATCACGCTCATTACCGTATTTGTCATCGGTGTGCTGCTCTGTGTAAGCTTCAAGTACTGGCTGCTTTATGTCATTCCCTTTGCGCTGGTACCGATCATCGTGTCATCGTTCTTTGATGACCACACTTCATTCTTTACACACAGTGTCTCGGTGCTCATCTGTTCCCTCGTGGCGACGAGTCATCAGGCAGAGTTCATCATCATGCAGTTCCTGGCAGGCATCATCGCCATCGTGTCGGTCAAGGAATTGACCAAGAGGAGCCAGCTCGTGCGCTGTGCCGCGCTCATCTTCTTGGCCTTCTGTATCACCTATCTGGCCATGACGTTCATCAACGAGGGCGACTTTGACAATATTGACAAGTACTACTTCGGCTACTACCTTGCCAACTGCGTCATCCTGTCGTTCGCCGTCTTCGTCATCCCTATTGTGGAGAAAGCCTTCGGTTTCACTTCTTCCATGACACTCATGGAGTTGTCCGACATCAACAACCCGCTGCTGCGCCAACTGTCCACCAACTGCCCCGGTACCTTCCAGCACTCGCTGCAGGTGGCCAACCTCGGTGGTGAAGCGGCATTGAAGATTGGCGCCAATATGCAGCTGGTGCGTGCTGGTGCCCTCTACCACGACATCGGCAAGACCAAGAATCCAGCCTTTTTCACCGAGAACCAAATCGGAGAGAACCCCCATGACCACCTCGTTCGTCCCGAGGACAGCGCCAAGATTGTCATCGACCATGTCGCCAACGGCCTTAAACTGGCCGAAGAAGCCAAGTTGCCCAAGGTCATCAAGGACCTGATAGCGCAACACCACGGCAAGGGCATCACACGCTACTTCTACTACAAGGCCAAAGAGGCGAACCCTGACGTCGAAGTGGACCGTGCAGCATTCTCCTATCCTGGACCCAATCCGCAGACCAAGGAGGCCGCCATCCTGATGATGGCCGACGCCTGTGAAGCCGCCACCAAGAGCATGAGCGACCACAGCGAGGAGGCCATCGCAGCCATGGTAAGCAAAATCATTGATGGACAAATTGCCGACGGACTGCTGCGCGAGACGCCCATCAGCTTCCGTGACGTAGAGATGGTAAAACAGCTGTTTGTCGAACGATTGCGTACCGCTTACCACGTCCGCGTGTCCTATCCTAGCGACATCAAACCCACCGCCACCGAGGGCGAAAACAATGAGACTCCGCCGCCCTATAACGGCACCAGTGACGGCAAAAAACAATAATCCCGGTCAACAAGGCAATAAAACCGCCTCCTCAAGTGTTATATAATATATAGAGAACAGACCATCCAATGGTAATGCACACCATACTACTCATCGGCGGCGCTATCTGTCTGATAGCTGCAATACTCCTCGTGCTGTGGCCTCGCTGGGTCGCAGCCGTGCCTGCGTTCCTCGGCCTGCTGCTCATGCACTTGAGCTACACCATCGATGTGAAGACGATGACATTCATCTTCTGGGGTATCGCTACGCTGATCACCGTTGGACTCTTTTATCTCTCACCCAGTGGCGAGCCCGACGGCAACCGTTCCAGCAACCTGTATATCGGCTTTACCGCCATGGCTGGTGGAATGCTGGGCATCATGCTCGCTCCCCGTGTCATGGTGCTGGGTGTTATTCTGGGAGCGGCTATGGGGCAGCTGGCCTACAGCCGCACACCAGCCGGCAAATGGATGCTCAACCCCTCGACGATGTTCTGGAGATATTTTGCCGCCAAGTGCCTGCCCGCCATCGTCGCCATTTCCATCGTGTGCATCGCGGTCATGGGAATGGTCATTGATTAGTGAGGAGTTAGAAGTTAGGAGTTAGGAGTTAGAAATTTACACTTACGGCTATTGGTAGAAGGCTAATGGCCAAAAGCAAGAAACGATGAAACAATACAACAGATATCTGCTCATCTTCGTCATGGCTCTCATGGCGATGGCATCGGTATGGGCACAGACAGAGCAAGAAGGTCCGCAACGCACCCAGCCTGGCAAGTTCGCGATCAAGAAGGTGGACTTTGACCATGTCAAGGCCGTGATTGAGGACCCCAAGAACGTCTATTATTACCCCAAGCTGATGAAGGCCTACAACAGCAACGACACCACGCTGTCGATCGAGGCCTGGCGTAACTTCTACTACGGCTACACCTTCCAGGAGGATTACAACCCCTTCCGCGAGAGCGTCTATTGCAACGTGGTGGAACAGCTCTACTACAAGCAGCCCCACTCCCGTGCCGAGTGTGACAGCATCGAGAAGTATGCCGAACTGTCTTTGAACGACAACATGTTCGACTTGAACCAGATGAATTTTTACATCTACGTCCTCAAGGAGAAGAAGAAACACGCCCGCGCTGCTGTCTGCCAGTACCGTCTGGACCGTCTCATCGCCGCCATCATGTCCAGCGGCAAGGGAACCAAGGAAGAGCCCTGGGTCGTCATAGCCCCTGAGCACGAATACAACATCATCAACTTCCTGGGCTTTGTTGCCACCGAACACGAGACCCTTGACGGCGGCATCGACTACATTAAGGTCCAGCCTGTCGCCGGCAAGAGTGCCGAGGGTTTCTACTTTGACATTTCCCGCATGATGCAGATCGCCGAACTCAAGTTCCCCGACATATAAATAAAGTCCACAATCTATTGGTTTGGCATGAAAGAGTTGCCAATATTAATATTTTTACTGGCTACTATCACGACGACAATTGGGTGTAGCCGAGCACCACGACACAACAGCCAGCTTGTGTTGGCAGATAGCCTTATGAGCTTTAGCCCCGACAGCGCCCTGACGATTATCAAGACTCTGGACTATGATACTCTTACCAACGAGGAAGATCGAGCATACTACAACCTTATCCTCACTCAAGCCCGCTACAAGTGCTATTTAGACATAACCGCACAGGACGATAGCGTCATTTCTCACGCTGTTGAATACTACCGCCATCACAACCATATGCGGGAGAAACTCGTTCGTGCCTTCCTCTACAAGGGTGCTGTTATGGAGGAACTCCACCACCCCGACAGTGCCATGTTCTACTACAAAACCGCCGAAACCATCGTTTACGAGAAAGACTATCCTAACTTGGGACAGATCAATACCAGAATAGGTAATCTGTACCGATTGTATTATGCTGATAAACAAATCTGTTATGACAAATATAAACAAGCTTTGTCTTGTTATAAAAGAACTGGAAATAAGCAATTACAACTTGCTTGTTTGCTTAATATGGGCATTTGTAGTGGCGTAATTCATAACGATGATTTTACACAACTTATTAACCAAGCCGAACAATTAGCTATAGAATTGAATGATAGCGCAACATATTATTTATGCCAAGAGTTACTTTGCCGCAATTTATACTATCACGACCACTCTCTAGACAAAGCTAAACTAATCGCATTTAATTGTTTACACAATTATCGTCGATATGTTAATAATAGCCTATTCATAGACCTTGCAGATATTTATGCCTACTACGGCATGCCCGACTCTGCCAGATATTATTTAAATTTTTTGACAGATAATGAAAATCAGAACAGTAATAATGAAGTCAGAACTAGAAAATATTTGACATTATCCAGAATCACCCGTATTGAGGGTGACACCGCTCTCAGTGATCATTTTGACATGCTGGGTCATCAACTTTCTGACTCCCTTCTAAATAATAAACAAAAATACCAAATACAAAAGATTGAAGATACTTTTAATCGAAATCATAACAAAGCAGTATTGTCAAACATCAGTCAGCTCCAATGGATGACCTTTATTATATCGTTTTGTGCGCTTGTAGCTATTGTCTGCTTAACTATAGCATACTTGAACAGATTGCATAAGACCAAAGCTATAATCATGGAGCTACAACATACTGACATTAATAGTCATGAATCATTATTAGAACAAATTGACGTAAAAGACAGCGTGATTGGTAGGTTCGTCAAGAACCTTGTCAATTTCATGCAACAAACGATCGAAACAACTGAGAATGACAGTCCATCTGTGATAAGAAAACATATAAAGAAGTATATCGGTGATATAACAGATAATGATTTCTGGAATGAATTACAGGCACATATCGATAGGAATCATAACAATTTATTATCAAACATTGCGAAGCATCGCAGAATAACTCCTAGTGACCTTCATTTTATTGCACTCTCATGCTGTGGTTTTGATTATGTGGAGATAGCTATTGTTATGGACTATACCCCCAAATATATCAGCCAAAAAAGAAAAGATATTGCCAGAAAGTTACATTTAAGAATACCACTCCAGGAGTATCTTAATAATGCCATGAAACAACAATAAAGCACAATAACGCACCTATTAACCCCACATCATATATACAGAACTACTGTTTTCGGTAGCTCCAAAACAGCATACCCAAACCACAGATTTTCAATGCCAAAACAATTAATGCCGACGCGAGCCCCAATCGGCACCACAACCGCAAAGTCTTGTTAAACCACTGATTATCCGTATATTATAACCTGTAAAGAATCTTTTGCACTTTATTTTCATTTCTTTTGTCTGCATATTATTTCTCTATAATTTTGCACAGCATTTTTATCTAAAAACTGTTCAACAATGAAAAGAATAATTCTGTTTTTTTTCTTATCGGTATCATTTTTGTCTTACGCCGATCCAGATGAAATCGTTCTAACCCCAACTAATCCGATTAAAGATCGAGGTGATTCTTATAATGTAAGTCCGCTTGCTTTCTATGATCGTGACACTGAGGTCATTATTATTGATGGCACAGGAGCGGTAAGCTACTATGTTGTGGAAATCACTTCAGCTGTCAACGGCTATTACGAGTTCTATACTATAGTAAACGGGACATACGATACTTTTGATGCATATGCTCTAACCGCTGGAACTCATGTCATCACCATTACATCACCTTTAGGCGATGCCTATGAGGGCACCTTCACTACCTATTAATCAACCCTATAATGCCGATTTCAATGGCTAATAACGGTATTATATTTTAATTAAAATCATGGGTAATTATATGATAATTTCATGTAAAAAAAAGCACCGATGCCTTCTCTAAACTCTAAACTGCGAGCGCCAGCGAGCATAACTATTAGTCTGATTTTTCTGAAAGCTGACGCATTCAATTTATTTCACATATAATTTTACCGCGAATTAATCATTAATTAATTTCATTTAAACAAAATCTATTATGGCTTCACATTGGCTCTCAAACGATTTGTTCGATTATTTTGTTTTACCTTCATTCCTCGAGGATCCCAATAATGGGAATCAACCTATTATCAATATGACTAATCGTGAAATCGTCATTGATTTGGAAGAAACAACAGATGATACTCCCTATGTAATTGACTGGAATCTTCTAGTTCATAATCATGATGTCACAATCAGAGGTAAAGGAATCAAAAAAACAAGACTAGTTTTTAGAAAAACCATAAACATGGAGGCTGACGATGCTGTCTTTAACTTTAAAGGATCTTTCGGCAATGAAATCTCTGTAAAGATTATGGACCTAAGTATTGAGTCTGAAGTAAATCCCAGCGATATTAGCAATGACGGCAATAGATTGACGACGAGAGATACACATGTGATCAAATGCTATCATGTGAAGTCGTTCGTCATGAAGAATGTCAGCATTATCGCAAAAAACATCAAGACTACATGTTTGGATATACGCAGAGGATTCAATATTGACATCTGCCACTGCTCGTTCGCCAATTATAACCGCAGATGTGCTGGTGGCAATGTCTGGTTGAGGGGTGATTTGGAGAATGTCTCAATTAGTCATTGTGACTTTTATAAATATGGAGAAGACGAGTTAATAAGTATCTGGGGCTCGAATAATTTCCAAGGGGAAAATGAAATTCCAGACTGGGTTCCCTCCAATGTCAATGAAATACACAAAAAGAATATCCATATCAGCCACAATCGAATCTTCTGCCAAGATGAAAATGGCGGACTAAATACGAGTGCTATTATACCCGAGGGGGACTCTACCTGGAACGGATCCATTGAACGGCTCATTACAATTTTCACCAATCAGGACGACAATACTATGAAAGTACTTGTCAATGAGGAATATGTGTCCGTGCCACGGGTAATTCCATGTTCATATATTATAAACGATATTCAGATATCTAACAATGAGATTTATATTAATGCACCGATAGCCCATCTGCTTACTATAGCTCTTGACAAGCACACGAAATACAAGGAAATTGCAATTAAAGACAATGTAATTAAATACGGGAATTGGCAACTCACGGGCAGCAACTCCGATTATAAGGAATTAGTTGATTTCAATATCTACTATGATACCTTATATGATTATTCACAGATTCTAGGTGATTATGATCTGACAAGTGATGAACCGTTCCTCATTTCTGGCAACAGTATCATCTGCGGATGCAACGTCCGCAATATGCAGACAAAAAATGGACAAACCTATCCTGTGGACAACCACATCTGCCTTGACATCAACGGCGTGGTTGTCATGTTCCATGGAAATCTCATCAATTACACAAGAGATGCATACTCTGAAGACGAATCTCACTCCGCAAGTAAAGGTTTGGAGTTATTCAATGCCAGCGAAAAAGGCGGAACACTCATATTCAATGAGAATTTCTGTGAGGGACTGAAACTGTTACTTAGAGCCCATAAAACAACCAGTAGAATCTCATCTGTAAAACTAATCGGAAGAGGGAACCATTTTCAGGGCAATCCTCGCCTTATTTACAACAATGTAGATGAGAGCCATGTGACATTAATTGGCAATGAGTTTATCTGTGATTACCAGTTATTACTTGTCAGTGAATTTGCTGATACGGGAACGGTTGTATTCACCAGTAACCGCATCTTGCGTGATTTATCAAGGGTTCTGTTTTATACCGAACCTAAAGGGCAGCTTTTTTACACTGGCAAAACCAATTCAACTAGCAACATTACATCTATGAAGTTTATTTGCTGTAACAATATTTTTGAAAATTTAATCTATTCTTCATTGATGTATAATAATTTCCAGATAGTATCGACCATTAAAGCAATTCATAAAAACAATTTATTTGTTGACTTGACAGAATAGGTTTTCCATGGCATACATTAACTTTAAGATCTGGGGACTGGTTATATTATCATGTTCTGCTTTGACATTGTCATCTCAGGACGGTTTACGCCCACGCGGTGACGTGAACTGTGACTGGGAAGTATCCATTGCAGACATTAACACATTATTGGATTCAATTCTTACTGGTGCAAAATACCATCCGTTTTATGGTTATACCGCTGATATCAACGGCGACGAGGAATATTCCATCGCCGATATCAATGTACTCATCAGCGCGCTGCTAGGCGACACATTACCACCTATGCCGAAGTATTCGGGGACACTTCCTGTGTTGTTCATTAACACCGAGGGACATCACCCTGTCACAAGTAAAGAGGAGTACATCCATGCTAAATGGTGGCTTGACAATATGGGACTCGAACAGTTTTCCTGTATCGGATCAGCACAGAACCCAATGGGCATGGAAATCAAGGGACACGGCAACTATACGTGGTTTTACTGTGATAAAAAATCCTTCAGATTGAAGCTTGATGAAAAACAAGAGATGCTAGGTATGCCTTCAAGCCGACATTGGGTCATTAAAGCAAACGCTTATAACTGGATAGGCAAGATTGAGGATGCACTGCCATTTGAAATCGGCCGCCGAATGGGCATGGCATGGAACCCTCACATTGAGCCACTAGAGGTGGTTTTTAATGGTGAGTACATAGGATTATACCTTCTCTATGAGAAAATCAAGGTTGATAAAGATCGTGTCAATATCATCGAACAGAGAAACGGCGAAACAAATCATGCAAAAATCACTGGAGGCTGGCTTTTGGAAATCGACAACTACATAGAGCCGAACAACATCACTTTTACCGAGGGTAACGGCAAGCCCTTCTGGGTCACGCCACACTCTCCTGAAATCTTGAGTATTCTCCAACGAAACTACATCACAAACCTTCTCCTAAACGCCAATGCCGCCATCTATTGTAAAGATAAGACCGACCGTTCTTGGGAAGAATACATCGACATTGATTCCCTTGCTATCTTTTATATTGTACAAGAAGTGGTTGACAATCTCGAGGCTTTCTCGGGCAGCTGCTATATGCACAAACAACGTGGCGACAGCACAAGACTCGTGTTCGGACCACTTTGGGACTGTGACCACGCTTTCTATCGCTATTCGACGGACTTTGAGTTTAATAAGTTCATTTATGAGGATGTGCCCGATAACTGGTATTCACGGTGGATCGGTGAGATTGCGAAATTTCCTCATTTCCAAGAACGCGTGAAACACCATTGGAGAAAATTCTATGACGAAGTGTATCCTGCAATGGACGACTTCATGGAAGAATTTACCGCAGGAATTGAAGAGGCAGGAAAACACGACTATAAACGTTGGCCACAATATAATAGTCTCAACATCACAGCTCGCATGAGGACTTACGCTAAACCCAGTTTCCACAAAAAGGTCACATGGCTCCATAGCCAGTGGGGTGAATGACGTAACTTCAATTCCGAAGGCGCTCACCCACCGGGTAATCATTAAACGGAGTTATCTACTGCGAGGGCAACAGCATCTTCAAAATTCTTCGCGACCTAGTGAGACACCCAAGAACTCATCAGGCCGTTAAAGTCCAACACCAAGAACCCAAAAGTATAAAATGCTTTTATAAAAAGCGTTGCAATGTGTAGGAAAATGATTATATTTGCGGCGCAAAATCCGTTTTGACCTATGATGAAGGAAAACCTGATCAAGATTTATGAGCGCAGTTTCATTGACAACTGGGAACTGCCCGCATTGACCGACTACAATACCGGTGAACGTATGACCTACGGCGACTTTGCCCGAAACATCGCCAAGCTGCACATGCTATTTGAGAACAGCGGTGTGAAAAAGGGCGACCGCATCGCCCTGATCGGCAAGAACATCCCCAACTGGGTGACCGTATTCATGGGAACCATCACCTATGGTGCCGTCATCGTGCCCATCCTGCAGGAATTCAACCCTGCCGACGCCCAGCACATCATCAACCACAGCGAGGCGACGATGCTGTTCATCAGCAAGAGCATCTGGGAGAACCTGGAGTTTGACAAGATGCCGCGCGTGCGGGCTGTCATCCAGATCGAAGGCATGAAGCTGCTGGCCGTGAAAGAGGGAGAAGAAGTCATCACCAAAGCCCATGAGAACCTGGATGACGCCTTCAACAAGAAACATGGTGAGGGATTCTACCGCAATGACATCCACTATGCCGACGTTCCTAACGACGCACTAGTGGAAATCAACTACACATCGGGAACGACGGGCTTCTCCAAGGGTGTGATGCTCACCGCCAACAACTTGGCAGGTAACATCGTCTATGGTATCAACTCAGGACTGCACTTCAAGGGCTCTCGTGATCTGGCTTTCTTGCCGCTGGCCCATGCCTTCGGTTGTGCCTTCGACATGCTGACACCGCTGGCCGTGGGAGGACATATCACCCTGTTGGGCCGCATCCCGTCGCCCAAGATCCTCGTTAAGGCGATGGCCGAGGTCAAGCCTAATGTGGTGTTCACCGTGCCCCTAGTGCTGGAGAAGATTTACAGCAAGATGATTGTGCCCATGATCAGCAAGGGCGCCCTGCGCTGGGCTCTCGCTGTGCCCTATCTGGACAAACGCATCTACAGCCAGATACGCAACAAGCTGATTGAGGCCTTCGGCGGCGAGTTTGAAGAGGTCATCGTGGGCGGTGCGCCGTTCAACGCCGAGGTCGAGGACTTCCTTTATAAAATCAAGTTCCCCTTCACCGTGGGCTATGGCATGACCGAGTGCGGACCGCTGGTGAGCCACACGCCGTGGCGCGAGTTCGTTCCCCACAGTGCCGGACGCATCCTGCCAGGCATCATGGATTGCAAAATCCTAAGCGATGACCCGGAGAACATCCCTGGCGAAATCTGTGTACGCGGCGAGAACGTCATGCAGGGCTACTTCCACAACAGCGAAGCCACCGACAAGGTGCTCCACGAGGATGGATGGTTGCACACCGGTGACATGGGTACCCTGAATGCTGACGGTACATTATTTATAAGGGGACGACTGAAGACCATGCTCCTGAGCTCCAGTGGACAGAACATCTACCCCGAGGAAATCGAGGCCAAACTGAACAACATGCTCTACGTGAGCGAGAGCCTGGTGGTCATGCGCGAAGGCAAACTCGTGGCCCTCGTCTATCCTGACTATGATGCCATGGACCAGTTGGGCGTCACCCGCGACAAGCTACCCGACCTCATGGAGGAAATCCGCACTGAGCTCAACAAACTTGTTGCCCCCTATGAACGCATCGCCAAGATCCAATTGATGGCAACAGAGTTTGACAAAACGCCTAAACGGAGCATCAAACGCTACCTCTACAGCAACTGATTTCGGGAGCAAATTTGACCTCATTTTAATGGTCTATACGTAGCATTAACAAAATTTAACGGGTGCCATCCCATTGGCATCCGTTCTTTTATCTTATTGATTATCAGAGAATAATATCAGATTTTTTTTGATTTTTCATTTCATCGTCAAAAATCGGATTTAAAAAAATACAGAAAAAAATTTGCACGTGAAAAAATTGTACTAATTTTGCAGCCGATTTCAACAAACGAATATTAATTGTTTTATTATTTAAAATTACAAAGAAAATGAAGAAGTTAGTTTTGGCTCTTGCCGTAATCGCTAGCGTTAGCATGATTTCCTGCACCAACACCGAGAATGCCGAGCAGGCTGAGGTAACCGAGGACACCACTATGGTAGTTGAAGAGGCTCCCGTAGCTGAGGACACCACCGTTGTTGCTGCTGACAGCACCGCTGCTGCTCCCGCTGAGGAGGCTGCTCCCGCTGAGGCACCCGCTGAGGAGCCCGCTAAGTAAGCAAGAGCTCTTACAACAAGAACGTTTGAAGCTGTTCCCGCCGATAGGCCCGAGCAGCTTTTTTGTGCCCAAA
>JAEEGI010001030.1_pt1 | contig 71503 bp, 60 predicted proteins | sample 8958751 | NCBI WGS metagenome assembly JAEEGI01 (sample SAMN16246545, study PRJNA631951) | gut metagenome | biome: gut microbiome; feature: rumen; material: KS-attached | host: Bos | place: Iran: Karaj | collected 2018-10
TTGCTCCCCAGCAGAGCCTTCCTCCGTTTCAGCTCGCACTGCAAAGATACTCTTTTAGACTTATCTCTGCCTATCATATTTTGTCGTTTTTTGACCTCCGTCACCAACCATTTTTGGCAACATTACCATAAAAAAAGTGGCCTGTTGTGGCCACCCAATGCTATTGTTCTTGCGCTTTCAGGTATCAAATGCCCTACTGAGATTCGAAGTTATCCTTGCCCGTGTGCGAGCTGTGCGCCGCGCGCCGAACAGATGCGGTTGGTCAGCACCCCAGCAGAATTGTCGTTAACAGAACTCATCACGTGAACAGCGTGTCGTCACGGAACTGATGGAGCCAACTGTCACAGAGCCAACTCGCGCCGGGACTGACCGCACACCTGTAGCCCTTGGCCGTCCCTCGCATACAACCGGGCGTGAGCGGAGTCCCATCTACTTTTTCCAGCTAACAGCTAGATCCCTACTAATAGCCGCCTCGAACGCTAGTTGTTTGATGCAAAAATACAATTTTTTTCTTTTATACAAGAAAAAAAGCGATTTTTTTTTCGTTTTTTACTCTTTTTTCGCTGGAATACTGGCAATTTTGATTAGACGATTACGGAAATGGAACAATACCAATGTCGATCCGTTCCTTGAACCTTCTATGAATTCTGCAAAACGGAGGTCCGAATCCTTTTGCTTTTCCAAGAAACTCTTTAGCGCAAATAGGGCAGCAACATGCTTTTGGCTATAGGGTGCCTTGGTGTAATTGGCTGCATTGTTGTAGAACACCATCTGGATGAAATTCAGCAATTGTGTTTCGCTGCTAAGCCCAGCCAACAGGTTGTTGCCTTTTTCGATGTCGTTGGCAGAAAGGATTTCGTTGTTGCATATGCTTTTGAGGATATCCGTCTTTGAGAAATCAAGCAAAGTATTGGCGATTTTGAGGTAGGGGTCGTTTTTTAGGATAGCTTTTCTCGTAATTAACGCAAGTTGTTCTTCCCGCAGTTTCTTGAGTTTGACGTTGCCTAAGATTGACTCCTTTAAGAAAGTTCTTGGGGAATATTGCTCTTTGCCATTGATTACGGTTTTGGTCAAAACTCGGTATCCAAACTTGGTTTTTGCAGGAACACGCATCATCATCAAATCTGTTTCCTTGAATTCGGAAAGGGTGTGCTGCTCAAATACTAGCCTGGTTTTATCCTGTTTTTTCCCCTTATAAACAGGGACTCTGATGTGAACCTGTGCGAGACCGTTACTCATTGACATGACCTCTTTCTTGAACTTCTCGATTTGACTGATGCCGTTGGCGTCGAAGATCTTTGATTTAAGGGTCTCGATATGCTGCTTCTTGATGGCAGTCTTGTTCATTTCGAAGGACTGCACCTGGATGTTGAGGTCGTTGTCTTCAATATAGGCTTCCAGTAGCTTTTTGATTCCGTCGACGTTTTTCCCGTAGTATCCTTGCAAAAGCAGGGCCCAGTCGGTTCCGTTGGCGGGATGCGTGATCGCTACCGGCAGTGTGTCGTAATTGTTGGGGCGATTCTTCTTGGCAAGCATCGGGGCCGACCAAACTTTTTGAAGGGTTTCGGTAATCCTGTAGTAATAGGGGATGGGGCGCTCAGATAACGGTATGTCCGGGTTTTGCATAGTGATCTTGAATGGCAGCAACTTCGACTTGCCCATGTCTCCTCCGATAAAACATCTCGACATCACTATGATTCTGTAAAACAGTCTTCTGAGTGCTTTGCTAGACGTGATAAAATCCTGGTCGTCGGTCAAGGCTTGGTAGGTTTGCCTAAACGCATTGTCTTTGCATGCTTCACCGTTGCCTAAAAGGACAATTTGTCCATAGTGGTGTCTGTTGACGGTGAAAATGGGGTACTTTTCACGGAAGTCGTTGTAATAGTCAACAAATTCATTCATGGCTTCGCCCATGTCGCGGAGATACCAAAGGTAGTAATCGGGGATTTCTTGGTGCTCATTACACAGATATAGGAGACTTTTGTAGGTGTTGTAAAATCTTTGGGTGCCTCTTTTGTCGTTGTCCAATATCTTATGCCAGGCTTTGTCGTTATATAAATGACCGATGCGGAGGGCAAGTTCGAGTACCTTGGCTTTGTTGGTCTCAAAAAGGGCTCTTGTCTTTTTCATGAGCGTGTTGACATTGATGGCGTTGCTGATGCCAACAAAACGCTCCATCTGAACATGCCCTTCAAGGGGCGAAAACTTGGCTCGCAATGGTTTGGGGAAGAATTTGGCGTCAATGAGCACGGGGCGAGGCGTGATTGTGTAATTGATTTTGCCGATGTCGCAGGTGACCTCGCTGCACTTGATTTCCTCGTCTGTGGGCTTGAATTCTGCAAAGATTGCTATAACATATTTCGAGATGTCCGGGATTTTTTCGACACTCCCATAACTCTTGGCTTCTGCGTTTTCTTTCTCGAAAAGAAAGTACATCTCGTTAGGGGTATTCTCATTGGAGCCTTTGGATAGGGGGTTGGGCTCAATCGTATCAATCTTTACCACTCTGGTGAATGTGGTGTCTTTGCCAAGTTGTAGAAAGTAACCCTCGGAAGTGACGGCAGACCCCGCTCTTATGGTGAGTTTTATTTCATTCTTTTTAATGGTGCTCCATGAATAATGCAGCCCTTCAACGATGCCGCCACCGAGCATGAGTGACCGGGTCAATCGGGATTGCTCTTCCGTGTAACCGAAAGCATTATTCAGGAATTCGCTCGTCAGGATTTGGCCAGCCTGAAATTTTGGGAAGTTGTTGATGGTCTGTTTCATTTTTTATGTTGTTTTGTTTATTTGTTATCATTAAGGAAAGCCCACTCTTCGGTGTCTTCGTCATCGTACCACTCGTCCAAGATCATGAAATCAAGTCTTGGCATGTTTTCGATGGTAAGGTCGTCGGCCGATGGGACGACAAGGCCAGAATAAATGTTCCTGAAGGAGTTGAATACATCAAGCAACTCTTTGAGACAGTCAGACCAAGGTTGCCATTTCCCGTCTGGCTGTGTCGGATGTTTTGGCTTTGAAGCATACTTTAACGGCCTTTGTTTCATGGCTTCCACGAAGGCCCGATAGCTATTTTCAAAATTCCACATCACCATCGGGTCAACCCAACATATCTTGGCGATCACATGGGCAGGAATCTCGTTGTGGATGGTGTTTTCGACAAATTTCCTGAATTCCAAGTTTTGGCTGATTTCAAGCCATCCTGGGACAAGTACGGTAATATGGAACGAGTAGGGGTCTTCAAGCAATTGGCTGCTGTTCTCGGCTTTTATCCGCAAGAAATGCTCTCTGTCGGGGGTGTATCTGTCAAGCGGGAGCAACAGCGAATGCTCAACGATGTGGAGACCAAAGGTTTGGTCGTAGGGGTCGTGAGAATTGTTTTTGAAGTAACGCTTGGTCTTTCCGTTCTTTTTACGGTAGGTGCGCAACACGGGAGGAACGATGTCGAACTTGGGCTCGTTGACACCCAATTTGGCCAGTATCTGCCGCTCCATGCCGCTCAAACAGACGGTCTCGGTATAGTCTATGGCTTGGGAGCGGTGGTAGCTCAATTGGGCGAAGTTGAGCAATAGTCTTTTCTTGTCCTCCAATTCTTCTCGCTCGTTGAAAGATTTCAGGTAGCTTTGGTTTCCGTCCTTTGGACTGTTCAGGAAGGATAAGACGGAATAGTCGACGAAAGAGTCGTTGAAACGAGCCAACAAATGGTCCATGAGTCGGTTGCGACGTTCAAGGTTGATTTCGTTTCTTCTCGACTCGATGTCAGCTGCCGTTTTTTCGTCCCAGTCTTTCAGCACGGTTTTGACATCAACGATTTCCTTTTCGTTCAACTCATGGAAGAAATAGGAAAGGTCTGCCGGCAGGCTGCAGTCGACAGGGTTGACGGAGAAGTATTGCTCCATGGAGCTGAGTTGTTCCAGATAATCGGCTAGCAGCTGGTCAAAGAAAGTGAGGTAGGCTTTCAGTTGCAGCCGCTCAGCCTTGCGCTTGTTGCTGGCATTGTTGGAAATTCTTTCGGCTCCCATGCAGTAGGCCTTGGGGAACAAGTGCTGGAAGGAGTAATAGGTCTTGGTGTCACGGTGCTTGCTCTCTGACAAGGGGATGTCAGTGTCGGGGTTCTTGAAGGCGTTGGTCTCTGCGTCAAGTGGCAACTGGTCTTTTGGGTCGAGATGGAAAGTGAACCCGTCTCTGACGAAGAAATAGTGCGAGTCAGCCTTTTTCGTTGTGCCATATGGCGAAAGAAACAGCGTATAATCGTTCTTGTATTTTTCTTTAATGCTGACACTGGTGCATAAACCATTGCTGTTTGTGGTGGACAATTTGTCCTGGTCCTTGTCGTCAACAATGAAATAGAGTTCCCGGATTCCGACTACTCCTTTGATTTTCATGATGATGTTGAGGATGTCGGAAATATGGATGGTGTTGCGCTTTTGATAATGCTCAAGTTCGTCCATGTCGACGAAACCAATGCGAGGTAATATGCCTTGGTAGATTTCCTCAGGGGTTTTGCCTTTCTTGAGCATTTCGGGAAGGGTGTATCGTTTGATTGAGGGAGAAATATACTCTCCCACTTGTTTGGTAATCTCTCTCATGATGGCCTTCATCTGTGGGACATTGGCGCTCTTCTCTATCTCTATTTCTGCATGAAGACCAATGTGGATAGGGCTGAGAATGCTTACTTCTTGAAGGTCTTCGCAGAGGTTCCGGTGTTTCAGATAAAGGTTCCTGATGTGGTTCTTATAGGTGTCTTGGAGTTTGGTGTAAAACGACTTGCTGTATCTCCAGTTTTCATCGTGGCCTAAGGTGGCTTGGACGAGATTGTTGGCAATCAGTTGAGGCTCGTCTTCCAATTCAAGGGCGAATTTGTAATAGCCATGCACTTCGATATTCTTCTCCTCTAGATATGTGGAAATGCCAGGCGTGCGTAGGTGGCAGGTGTTGTCTGTATGTATTTCCACGTTTCTTACCCCTGGGAAATATTCCAGGATGAATTTCTTATAGTCGTTGATGCTGATAGGCTCGTGTGAGAGGATTTTCTGGGCAGGAAACAGAGTGCCGTCGAGATGTGGATGGCTCTCGCCTTCTGGTGTCAAATGGTCTGCTATGCTAAAACGGGTGCGGAAGGCCAAGTCGGTCAGCGAGAAGCAAAAGGCTTCGAGGATGGTTACACCAGGGTCATGCAGGTTGTAGTCGGTCCACTGCTTGTTGGCGATGCTGCGGATATACTCAAGTCCGTACTTCTTCAGCTGCTCGTAGTCTAAAGGCTCGGGTAGTGTGGGGTTATATGTGTCGTTGCTATTCATAGCTGTGTCTTTTCAAATGTGATAGTGTGGTCGTCGGCAGAGGTGATGATGCTGATGGCATCTTCGGGCTGTAACGCGGAGCCTTTCTCAACAGGCATATCGTCTACTTTGCACTCGAAAGTGACGATGTTGTCAATGTAGTCTTGGTTCTCGATGAACTCTTGTATGTGCGATTCGTTTTGTTTGGTCTTGAAATCAACCCCTTGCGCTCCAGTCGACCAAGGTGCGATGAATTGGGTGAGTTGCTCCTTCAGGAGTGTACCGTAGTATTCCTCGTCGGTGTACTCTTTCTTGAGGGTTAGCGTGCACGTGACTTTGACTTTCTTGTATATGGGGTCGATTACATAGATGTTCGCGAAACTTGAGCAGTGCTTTTTCAAGTAGTCCTCGATCTCCGTTTTCAGCGTCTGACCGATGCTGGGTTCAAGCGGATTCTCTTGGGGAATAGATTGAAAGTCGGGGACGACGAGGAGGGTCACGCAGCCCGCTTTCATTGTTCCGCTGTCATCGCAGCGGGGCAGGCATTTCACTTTGGCAACCTGCGGGAAGTGCTCCAGCACCATGCGTTCATAGTCCCAACAGTTCCATGCTCTCTCCTTGTGGCGCAGTTTCTCGCTCACGCGGCAGTAGAATTTTTCGTCCGATTCGTCTGCATAGCCTTCGTCGCCGTCGTAGGGCTGCTCCACTTTCTTGATGCCTTTAATGCTGACCTTGGTTTTCGTGATGCTGCCGGCAGGCAAGGCGGTGCCATGCGGGATGCGTCCTTCCGATGTCGGGTCAAGCTCTACTTCTACAGCCTGTGCCTTCACTCCCTCAAGTGCCACAAAGGGGTTGGACGGGTCACTCGTCATAAGCCAAAGACCGTCTTTGCCGGCTTTTATTGCGGCTTGTGCTACAGCTTCGTTGACAACGAGTTGCACGATGCCGCTTCGCTGGAATCGGTTGGTGGTGTCGCTCACGATGTCATTGCGGTCGAATGGTTGCCAGCCTTGTGAAGAGAAGTAATACCAAGAGGCAGCGTTCTCTCCGTATTTACCATTGGAAAGGTATTTGAAGGGGTTCGTCTTAAAGTGAAGCGTGATGAATCCGGTCGCGTTTATCCCTTGCATTTTCATACATACCGATTCCGTTTCGGGTAGTAAGGTGTTGCTTTTTGGTTGTATGTCCAATGTGCAATAGGGCGAGATGAAAGTGACGGAGGCTTTCCCTTTGTCGACTTTCAGGGTGTATTCTACGGTGATGGGCTTGGTCAAAGTAGGAGCCTGTGGAGGTTGCGGTAGAGCTGTAGAATTATTCTTTTGTCTATTGGCATGGCTTTTTATCGGCTTAAACCTGGATCTGCTCGAATTGGTTGTCGTGGTGTTTTCGCCATTTAATTCCTTGATGAATTGCTTCAAATTGTTGGTGTAGGTCGTCCAGTCAAGTTCTCCGTTAAAGGTTATAATATAGCCCTCAGGGAGGTTGTTATTGTTTTTATTGAACTTGGATTTATCGAAACCCTTGCAATCCATTGTGACGTTTGCGGAAGAGACATTGTCGGCATTAGGGATGTAAATCTTGAAAGAGTCACCTTTTTTGGGTTGGGCGCCAAAGGGCATGGTACCGGTTTGGTTGGCCAATGCACCTTGGATGTTCTCCATGGTGAAGTCGGTGCTGCCTTTTACGGCGACAGTAAGATAATGGAATTTGTTGATCACCTTGGCTAGATCTTGGTATTGATCTGTCGCCTTAATGTGAACGGATCCGTCAATCAGTTCGGGTTTGATGCCGTTTATGCCCAAAAGGATATTATTATCATTGCTATCGTATAGCGTGACGGTTCCTTCAATGTTGGTAAGAAGGGGAGAGGTTATGACCAACTCGAAAGGCTCTTGGTTGTTGAGGCTTTCCGAATATCTTTTGTATTCCTCGACTTTGGCTTGGTTTACGGTTACGTCTCTAACCGACCTGAAGGTGACGGGTTTGCCGTCAGCGTCTTTTCCGGCATCAAAGATGGTCCCTTTGGGTACAAAGGCTCCAGAGATGCTTTTCGCTGGCTCGAAAAACACGGTGGCGTTGCCGTTGCTGCCTGTCTTCGGCTTGAACCCCAAGATGTCTTTATAATAGAAGTTCAAGTGCTTTTCAGTCAGGGTGTTGAGGTTACTTTGCTCAATCTGGAACAACTTAATGAAGGCCATTATCAGGGCCATGTGGGGGGGCATGTCGCCAGCTTCCTTCAGGGCTTCGATGCGATCTTTCTTCAGTGTGTTTGTTTCGTAGTTGTACACATCTTTGAAGAAAGCAATCCAGTTGTCGTTGGGGTTGAGGTCGCTATCGTAATAAGTCAAGCGTTTTGCGTATACCGCCATTTGAGCGAGGATGTCGTCGAAACTGCGCTCGTCAATCTTCACGTATTCGTTCGACAACGCCTTAGGCAGTCGGTCGCTCTGCTGGGTGCCGTTGTTATTCCATTCGTATGTATTGGATATAGCCATGATCAGATACCGTTTTCAAAGTAATAGGGATAAACCATGTTGTTGCTTGAGTTGGTCTCATTGATGGTGTAGGAGATGGTGATGACGATCTTGCCTTCCATGATGTTGTCGAGGTCAATGTCGACTTTGTCTAATGTAATGCGAGGCTCGTGTTCCCTGATAGCGTGAGAAATCATCCCCTTGATAGAAAGCAAGGTGTGGTTGTCGTTTCTGGCAAATTGGTAGTCAATCAAACTACAGCCGAAGTCGTCATGGAAGAGTCGTTCCTTGAGTTGAGTGGAAAAGAGAATGGCGAGGCTTTCTTCTATCTCTTGTCGGCCCGAAACCATGTCGACGCCACCGGAGAAACAATCTTCTCGCAAGTATAGTTTTTTTTCGAAGTGGGGCGGAAAGCTCCAACCTTTACCAATGAAATCGTCCATGTGTCTATCCTCCTATCATTACTGTGGGACAACCGACTATAGGCATGGCGCCGCAGGCACAAGTGTCGGTGATGCGCAATGCGGGCTTGCCGCCAAGCATCACCGTCGTGCTGCCGATGATGAACGGCGAAGAGGGTATGTGTCCTGGAGGTGGTATAGGACAGACGTGGGTGTCGCCCATCACTGCGGCGGGCATGCCGCCTATCATCACTGTGGGTGCACCGGGCCCTATAATTATTCCACCATGGTTGGTGGGGTCGCCTACTCTTGCTGCTGCTGCCATGTCGAAGTCGTGTTTGTTGTCAATTGATTTGTACTATGGCGCCTTTCACCACGGTGTTGCCGCTGGCCGAGATTTCGGCCGAGGCACTGCCCGTGGCTTTCAGTTGCGCGTTGGCTTTAATGTTGATGTTGTTGCCCTCGATGCTTACATCTTGGGCGGCTTTCAAGGTGAGGGCTTTCTTGCTCTCGATGGTCACACCTTGGTCGTTCATGACTAGGGTGTTGCCGTTTTGGTCTTCAAGGCTGATGCCTTTCAGGTCGTCGCTGACGAGGAGTTTGTTGCCGCCAGGTGTCTCTATCCGCAAGGCTTTTTTCTCGTCGTCGAATTCTATGGTGATTTTTTCGCGGGTCACAAAGCCCTTGATGTTGTTGTCGTCGGCCAATGGGTAGGGCGAAGCGGCTTGGCTGCTGTGGAGCATGCCGAGCACGACGGCTTGGTTGGGGTTGCTGTCGATGAAGCCGACCACCACCTCGTCGTCGGTTTCAGGCATGAAGAAACTGCCTCTTTGGTCGCCGGCGTCGAGGGTGGCGACACGTGCCCATAGCTTGGTTTCACTGTCGTTCATCAAACGGATGTAGATGCGCTCCTCGCCCAAGGGGTCGCCTTCTAAGGCGTCAACTTTGGCAATTTGCAAGCCGTTGACACCGGGAACCGAGCCCATGGCAGGATGGTCGACGATGTCGCTGAACTTGTAGGAAAACAGTGTTCGGTCGAAACCAATGCTTAGCATGGTCTTCCAAAGGCCTTCCTTGATGGAGTGGTATACCGACGAGACCAAGGTCTTGCCGTCGAAGTGCTTGCCGATGCCCTCCAGTTGGATGAAGTCGGAAGGTTGCAAAGGCGCATAGCCGATGATGGTCATCTTGCCGACGATACGCGACAGGTTGTCGCGCATCACCATGGCATTGGTCCATGCTTCAAGTGCGTCTTGGCTCTCATGGTTGCTCATCGCTATGATGTTGCGCTCCTCGTTGTCGTTCATGGAGGAGAGTTGGCCGCTGTCGAGGTCGCCTTGCGCCGTGTCGAATTGGCTGCCTTGCACCGACACTTCGTCGGTGTCCTGCGAGGTGTAGTTCCATGCCTTGGCGGTATAGTTGCCGAAGGCGTGGCGACTGTCGATTTCGGTGTTGATGTCGTATATGGATTCGTCGCTGGCGACCAAAAGGACCGGGTCGGCACTCATATCGGGCTTTTTGACCACGATGCCGTCGTTAGAGGTGAAGAGCAGCCAACCGTTGGCTTCGGCCCTCAGGTTGATGAAGTCCCAGTCGGAGCAGTTGTATTGCACCATTCGCTCGTGTATGACGGTGCTGTCTTCCACGTCGACGTCGATACCGTAGTTGCCGCAGATTTCTTCGATGATGTCCTTGTCGGTCATATCCTCGAAGTTGCGGAATTGCCGGTTGAGGGTCATCTTGTAGGCTTTGTGCTTGGCCGTGACCACCAATTGCGCTTGGCCTCGTGAGTAGTTGATGGCTTGCTTGACAATGACGCCTTTGAACAAGGTTTCGGAAGGCTCATCATACCCCGCTTTCACTTCAATTTCCTTCCCGATGAGAAACAGGTCGGTATCGCCAATGGGATCGTCTTGGTTGAAATTGACAACGTTTTTTAATGCGATTTCTGACGTGGCAATCTTTCCGTACTCGCATGAGGTTGTGATGGAGATGACATGCTGAATACACTCTGGGTCCTTGCCATCGCTTAAAAGAGCAATGTTGAAGGGACGATAGAAGTCGGGACGTGGTATGTCATTGCTTGTGCTCATCTTTCAAAACTATTAGGGCTAAACATGCTGCTTTGGCCATTGGACATGGCGATATCCATGGCTTCTTGGGGACTTTGGTTGCTGCAGATGCAGACGAGGCCTTGCAGAGGATCGTTCTTTTTTTTGTCGTCTTTCTTTGCCTTTCTTGGTGGTTTATTCGCGCTTAAAGATGCTAATCCGCAGGATACTTTTGCTCTCAGAGGTTTTCCATCAAAATTAAATAAGGTGTATGAGATTTTGAAAGAAGTTACAGTGCAATCGAAATCCTTGCCGCAATAGTGCAACCTGACATGATTAGGATGATGTCTACCATAATCATCATAAGTAAACAGCACACTCGACAATTGATTCAATTGATCTTCAACGCTTGCTAAATTCTCGCCCAAAACACCTGTCCCGTCAATCACCAAGGTGAAGCTATAGCTTTCTGGATCTGTGCGTACGAGTTTTCCTTCTGAACCGCCAGCGGGTTCAGGGTCGGGGTCGTCGTAATGGAACGCATAACTCCTTTCAAAGCTGTCGGGACTTATCATTGCCCTATATTCATTATTTTGGAAAATATCGAAATCTTTGCCGGTCCCGAATTGTTTGAAGGTCATGAAATAACTACTGGTGCTTTCTTCTGTGTCGCTCATCGTTCGGTGCTTTTTAGGGGTTGGTTTCCATAAAATTCTTGCAGGAGGCCGCTCATGGGGCTTTGCTTCCTTTCCTCAGGTTGGGCCTTGGGAGGAGTGTCCTGCGCAATGTTCGCTTTGATGTTGAGCTCTCTTATTTTGATGGTCATAGCGGAACAGTCAATCTTTTCAGTTGTAGGTATGCTAGTTCTAACGTTTGGATGACGAGTTCGCCTTTGCTAGCATTAAGGCCGGATAGTTCTAACTTGATGGGATAGGCATTGGTGAAGACCCAGTTGGCTACGGGCATGTGCATGCTGTTGAGAATCGACACCAGCACCGTACAGGGATGAAACTCCAGGTTGTTGATGGCAGCCTCGGCCCAACGTGTGATGGGCGATGGCGTGGTGGCCAAGGCGCGTTTCAGCACGAGGTTCTTTGGCTTCGAAGGCTTGGGCAGGCGGTAAGTGAGGTTGGAGCCACCTTCGGTCACGTCTTCGGTCTGAAGCTCTGCGCTGATGCCGCTCACTTCGGCGAAGGGTATGACCAAGGGTGTCACGAGCCCTTTGGGGTAATTGAGGCCGATGAAGGTGACGTTGAAATGAAATGTCGTCAAAAACGTGTCGGTCCGTATGGTGTTTAGGTCTGCCATATCACATTTCCTGTTGGGCAGCGGGGACCGGCCTTCAAGGTGAAGGCCGGCACCGTTTGCCGCTTGTTAGTGTTTATTTGTTCCTTGTGGTAGTGAAGCTCTCATAGGCCAGCTCGACGCTCTCGATGAGCACCTTGCCGTCGGAAGCGTTCAACGCACCCGGGTCGTATTTGACGGGGAAGGCGTTGTTGAGGTTCCAAGTGATGACGGGCTCGTGGTTCTCGTCAAGCAGCTTGATGACGACGTCGCGACGTTCCACCGTGTTGTTGGCAATGGAGTTGAACCAGTTGTAGAAACCGTTATCGCTCGCCATCGAGCCGCGCTTGAGCGTGACGTTGTTGTAGGTCTTGAGGCCAGGCATCTTGTAGCTGGTGTAGTCCTTGTTGAATCCCTCGCGGTATTCGATGACTTTGGTGCTGACATTCAGCCCTGAAACCTCAGAGAAGCTGACACTTTCTTCGTTTTCGCCGTTCCATTCCACACTGAAGTGGAAGCCGGTCAATGGATAGTTATTTGTTGTAGGCATTGTCTTAATGATTTAGGGTTGATAACTTATGCTTCTTGTAATTTGTGCGAGAACTTCAGGACGATGAACTCGGCGGGACGCACGGCGGCGATACCGATTTCAACAATCAGGTAGCCGGCGAGGATGTCGGCGGCGGTCATGGTGATATCTTGGCCCACCTTGACATAGAAGGCCTTCTCCGGTGAGGAACCAGCCAAGGCACCGTCGCGCCACAGGTTGTTGAGGAAGTTCTCAATCTGGCATTGGATCTTCACCCAAGTATTGGCGTCGTTGGGTTGGAAGACGGCCCATGCGGTCGACTTCTGCACGCTCTCTTCAATGTAGTTGAACAAGCGGCGTACAGGCACGTAGCGCCATTCGTTGCTGTTGCCGTCTAAGGTACGGGCGCCCCACACAAGGATGCCCTTGCCGGCAAAGTAGCGGATGGCATTCACCGACTTGCCTGTGTTTGCATCCACGTTCATGTCAGCTTGATCCGCATCGGAAAGACGTCGGGTGAGGCCCGAAATGGAGGCGATGCCCACGTTGGCAGGTGCCTGCCACACGCCCTTGCTGCTGTCGTTGGCAGCATAGATGCCAGCAATGGCGCCACTCGGCGGGATGACACAAGCCTCGGCTTGAAGCTCGGCAAGCTTTTCAGCATAGCCTGGGATTTGGGGAATGATGGCCTTGATCCTTAACTTCTTTTCGTCTTCTTCAATGGCAGTGTCGATGGCTTCGAACAGAGCCTTCAATTCGGTTTTTTTCTTTTCGACTTTGATGCCTTCAAGAATTTTGGGTACTCCTCCAAGCGCTATGATTATACTTTCGAAGTCTATTTCCTTGGAGTATGAGCTGATCAGGTTGGGATAATAAGCTGCACCATAAGAGAGATGGTCGGTCACGCCGTTCCTAAAATTGCTTAAGGTTGTTTGCAGCGAGTCTTCCTCGATCAGGTCGAGGATGGCGAAACGATCGCCAAGTTCACCACATTGTATGAGCATTTGCTTTTGCAAATCCTGAAGTTTGTCTCCAAGCAACATGGCTGCGTCGGGTGCCAGCAAGAGGGTCACCTCGTCGATGTTTCTCAAGGAATTGAGAGCGGGAATGTAATGGTTATCCCATGTCGGATTGCTGTTTTCGAACTGTTCATACGTTCCGATAGAGGCCACGTAGCAAACGCCACCGCCATTGTCGTAGAAGAGACGGATGCTGTCGTAAAGGACGAAGTTTTTGCCTTTTAAAGTGTAGTCTTCCGAGTAGGTTGGGAATTCGGTTTCCCCCTCGTTTCTCATAAGCCTTAATGGAATGACTTCTTCACCGCTATCGCCGATGGGCTCAGCCTCGGAATCATTACCTTCGTCTAATTCTTCTTCATATTCTTCCTGAGAATATTCTACTTCAGTTGAGTTCTCTTCTTCAATTAAGTTCTCTTCTTCAGTTTCCTTCTCTTCTTCACCTGAGTTCTCTCCTTCAGGAGTGACATCGGTGGTGAGTTCTTCATCATCTTCTGCTTCGTTGGCTGAAACGACCAACTTAGGCCCATAACCGAACTTTTTCTCGAAGTCGAGAAGGCTGGTGATTCTTACAGGTTGGTTCGTCGGGTACTTTTCTGTGACGCCGATGAATGCTGGAATTGCGGTTGCCACGCCGGCCACTGATGGTGGGAACTTGGAAATTTCTTCCACGTAAACTCCCGGTGTTTTGTACTCTGCCATAGTTTCTTGTTTTAATTGGTTAGTAATTGTTTATTTATTGTTGTGTTGTTGAATTAGGTTCGTTTCTTCTGCCGACATCGCATCAGTCTTGGCCGTTGAGCTCTTTCAGGTAGTCGGCCAATTGCTTTTGCTCATCCTCGTCTAACAGTATTCCGTTCTCGAACAGGAAGTTCAGTTCAACGGGCGTCAGGTGGGGCAATTTCTTTGCTCTTAAGTTAGTGAGCACAGAAAGAAGCTCCTTGGTTTCTTCCTCGTTCAGGTTCTTGCCTTGCTCCAGTTTTCTGCGCAGGGGCGACTTGGGGTCGATGATGACGCCGTCTTTGTCCACCACGTGGACTTCCTTGGCCGAAAGGATCGAATTGATGGAGATCATCCTCGCCTTGTATAACACGGCGGGCACCACCTTGCCGCCAAGGGTCTGCCACAGGCTGTTCCACTGCTCGGCGGTGGGCGATTGCAGCTCGATGCTGAGTTTCTTTATGTCCTCCGGAATACTTTTGTCGTCGCGGTAGATGGAGTTGAGGAAATAAACGGTGTTGTTGATTTGTTGCAACGCGAGGTTGTAACTGGCGTGAGACGAGATGAGGATATATAGGTTGAGGCACATGTCGGGGTTGGCGTAGAAGGCCGTGCCGTCGTTGGTTTTCCGTATAGAGGCGTGCTGCTTCTTCACGGAGGTCTCTTCCTCGATGCGCACAAGAGTGATGAGCAGGTTCTTTTCTATCTGCCCTTCCTTCTCGATAGCCCCAAGCTCAACCGTACATTCGTTGTTTTCGATACCGTCGAATTTGGCTTGCAGGTAGGTCTTTATGGTGTTTAGGGTGGTGTACATGGATAGAGTTGTTATGTTATATTCTGTTTTTATTTATATCGAGAATGATATTGATGGTGTTAAAACTTTGACTGGTTAATCGATAAGAATTGTCTATTCTGTTTGAACCTTTTCATCCTCTGGAATAGCCTTGTCTAATTGGGGGTTCTGCTCGCTTGATGCATCTTGATCAAATGATTCTACTTCTCCGATAATATTTTCCTTCGATATCCAATTAATAGTGACCTCGTTAAGACTGTTTTTGAATACAGAACGCATAGTCAAGGGCGTTTTTTTATCTACAGGGGCCAAATCTGGGACCTCGTATTCGCCAGTAGCGACATTCTTATAAGTCTGCTGCTCATATTGCATATCAGAGATATCCACTGATACAAAGTCATCACTTCTTTGGATGGGGAACAGTCTCATCATTCGTCCATTCCGTATGGAATTAGCACTTTTCCAGTCCAGATCTCCGTTTCCATTCCGTGCGATGCCATTTGTTTTCTTGGAATCATGGGCACCTGATAACAAAAACTTCTTGCTTGATCCAGAACCTTGGACTCCGGCAATAATCTCAATATGACTTGCGTTAACATTCTTCGTTTTAATTAGGTCATCGAGAACAGTAAACTTGTTATCATTTGCTAGCTTTATCAATTGATCCCTTCTGTCTTTTTTTGTCCGCTCCTCCTTCGGCTCTTTTTCAATGGATTTCTCTGTTAGCCACTCATCGAAACTATCCAATAAAGAATCCTTAATCCATTCCGCGCTTAAATTCCAAAAAATGACAACATCTCCTTGTTTCGCATTATCCAAAGCTTTTTCCCCATATCCCGAGCCCTGCAAATTATAATCAGACCAATTGTACCTGTCTCCCGATGAAAGACCACTGATACGTCCCTTATTACTCCTCTGACTTTTATTATGTGCTTCCTTTGGATTAAACTGATATACGGCATCAGAAGCGATGAGTGATCCATATACAGCATTATTACAGACAGCACCATATTTGGAGAGACCGGAAGAAAGTCCTTCTTTAGCAGCATTTTCAGTTGCACCATTCAATACCGGATTATAGTCGGAACGATAATACGTTCCCTCGTACATTAATACTGCGATTGCTGGATTATGAGCCTTGTTTGCAAGGCTTCGGACAACATTAACGAAGTGATCCCTCGTCTCTATCCAATCTGTCATAGAAAGGTTGCCAGCGGCATCCTTCTCAGGATTAATCAACTTGGCATTAACAAGGATATCCATGGCCGAAGATACTTGCGTCAGTGTGTTATACACCTGTTGAACGACTTGCTCCTTCCCTACTTTTTTACCAATCTGATTGATTAATGATTCGCAATCATCCAGAATATTATCTATAATAATCAAGCCGTCGGTTTGATTATTGGAGATAATAACAACCCTTGATTGGAAGCTGTCATCTTTTAGGTCATTATATAGACCGTGCCGGATTTCTTTTTCTTTTTTCAATCGTTCATCCTTTTTCCGTTGAGCTCTTTCCTCCGGAGTCTCTTTTTTCTTTTTCCTCGCAATCACCCCGTTATTCTGGATTGTATGTGCCAATTCATGTGCCACAAGGCGTTGTCCTTCAGTAGTGTCGGGGGCGAACTGGCCACGGTTGAAATAAATGTCGTTGCCATGGGTGAAGGCCTTGGCATGGATGCTGCTGCTCATTCTGGCCGCCTCATTGTCGGTGTGGAGCCGCACTTGCGAGAAGTCCAGCCCGAAGCCGCTTTCCATCATGCTCTTCAAACCTTGTGGCATGGGCCGCCCGCCGCCTTGCAGCTGCGAGAGTTGGCTCTCCATTTGCGGTGACACGGCAATGCCGGACGAGTTACTGCCACCGCTTGAAATCTTCCGTGCTATTTTTCCACCGCTCATGATAGTGTTTGCCACGGCATCGGCTTCCTGTTCGTCGTGGTCGTTTGGCTCGGTCATCTCCAATTTGGCATGGACGATGGTGCGCGAAGGGAAGGCTTTCGCGCTTTGGCTTTCGTGGTGTTGTGCTCGTTGCGTTTGAGCTAAAGTTTTGTGTTCCAAAGAGGTGTTCATGGAAGGTGTGTTCATACTGCGCACAAAAATGCCGCTTGTTGGTTTGCAAGCGGCAAAATTAAACCAAAAAAAGCGTAAAAACAATAAAAATGTGAATTTTTTTTGCAGTCTTAGAAAAAACGTTATAGGTTGGTGTTGATAGATATAGAAAAGGTGTTTATTCCAGTGCTTTATGTTGTCGTTTGTCGTTGCTGTTCAGTTGTCGGTCTCCTTGGATAACAGGAAAATGATGAAACTTTGAATGTTCTTGAAATTGCAGACTTTACTCCAAACACACTGGATGGAACGCAACCGCCATGATCTTTCCTCATCCTTATTTTGAAGGCCGATACAGTTTGAAAATACTCTCAGGCATAATCAATAATAAGTTTCTCCCATACCTTCTCTATGGCGAGAGTGTTGTGACCTTGACAAATATAGAAAATGATCTGGAAAAGCAGTGTTGAGCACCATAATTTGCCCCCTTAGTACAGGTAATTGCCCACCCTCACTCTTTTATCCGTCTAGAATAGACAAGCAGCCAGAAGGAAGCCCCCGCTTCGGTTCGCATTCTATATTAAGTTTTCTCTTTTCAGCATAAGCGGTCAATTTGGAGTACCAGAGTGAATCACTTTTAAGAGAATATGACTGTGTCACTTTGTGTAAGAACTACCATTATAATACTCGATTAAAAAATGCAATAAACCTTTATAATCGGGGCGTCCATATCCATCTATGCTCTCATCGGTGATTTTGTACTGTTTAATAAAAACTCCATTTCCGGCTCCTTCGACATTACTAGACTCACCATGAACGCTATTACCAAACGCATCCTCTTTAGTAACACTCCCCTTGTTGTCTGTGTTTCCTTCAATCGTATAGACCATATCGCTTTTAACATTTATGACAAGTCCAATATGGTGAGGTCCTTCAGCCGCCTGTTTTATAAAGTAAATTACATCCCCCTTTTTAGGTGTTCCTTCCTTTCCAATAGAAGTTATAAAATCAGAGGGCACTGGATTGGACGGATCATTGTATTTCTTGGCGTCCATGGCTTCATTATAAAGTCTTTTAGTATCTGGAACATTTCCTCTTGTAGGATGCTTTGGAAAAGTTCTTTTCGTCGTATTTGTCAAAAGATCACCTTTTCTTACGTAAATATCTAAATTCTCGTACATTGTGTATTCATAAATAGAATTCTTAATTGTTTCTTGCACTTTTGTGTTCTTTTCGTCCATCTCTAATCCCATTGGATGAAAGGCATTAACAAAACACCAATGGACAAACCAATCGCACCATGCCAAACCAAATTCTGATTCTAGACCTATATCATATTGAAACTTGGTAATATTGGCTTCACTCGGTAAACCTTTATTAATAACACCTGTAAAATACTCAGTTTCAAATTTATTAGTGTCGCCATTTAAAAAACGGATAAAAGCCTTGTTCTTTAATATGGCTCTTCTTAATGTCTTTAAAAAAGCATATTCTTCTGTTTCTGATTTTAGATTCTGTAGTTTTATCGTTAAAGCTGACAGATAAATAGATTTGGATTTTATTTGTAACTTATCAAATATTCTTTTCTTTTTTATTGAATATACCTCCTCGCCTTCTTCCCTTTCTTCCTTGGTCAGGTATCGATTGACATAAAACTTATCAATATCTTTTATCAACACATCTCTTTCTATGTAACCTTCCGCAGCCACAGCCTTAGTAACCAATAGTTCAATAAGGTCATCCACTTTTTGATCCTCTGTGTCCTGAGATGTCACAATGCTTTTAAGATCCTTGGGTTGAGGCTCTGTGTCTTGGGTGAGATCCGGTTCTTGTCCATTAGAAGCAACATCTTGGCTTTGATTTGTATCTGGATTTGGATCCGGCTCCGGGTCTCTACTAATCCGACCCCCTCCCAGTGCCACATGCGTCAATTCATGCGCCACAAGGCGTTGCCCTTCGGTGGTTTCAGGGGAAAACTGCCCACGGTTGAAGTAAATGTCATTGCCGAGGGTGAAAGCCTTGGCGTGGATGCTGCTGCTCATGCTGGCCGCCTCGCTGTCGGTGTGGAGCCGCACCTGTGAGAAGTCCTGCCCGAAACCGCTCTCCATCATGTTGCGCAAACCCTCTGGCATGGCTTGTCCACCACCCTGTAAATGGTTCAGTTGACTCTCCATCTGCCGCGACACGGCAATGCCTGAAGAGCTACTGCCACCGCCCGAAATCTTCCTTGCAATCCTTCCTTCGCTCACCATGGTGTTGGCCACGGCATCGGCTTCTTGCTCATCGTGGTCGCCTGGCTCGGTCATCTCAAGCTTGGCGTGGACGATGGTGCGCGAAGGATAAGCTTTTGCACTATGGTTCTCACGGTGGGCTACTCTTTGCGTTGGAGCTTGGCTTTTGGGTTCAAAAGAAGTGTTCATATCAATAGTCTTATGGCACAAGATGGCTCATGTTGGTTAACAAGCGGCAAAATAAAGCCAAAAAAAGCATAAAAACAAGAAAATAGTACTTTTTTTAACCCAAAACAAACTGCATCGTACTCCTACTACTTTGCTTCACCAAAATCTTTCTGCCTTTGATGAAGTCGTTTTCCAAACCGTCTTGATAGTGGCGAATGGTGAATAGCTGCAAACCGTCGTTGTACTTGATACTGAAACCTTCTTTGAGGTTGGCTCTCAGCTGTTTCAGCTTCTGCTCGTTGCTGTCGAAACAGAAGGAAAGCATCAGCGCGGAGGTCTGAATCATGTTCGCGTGGATGTTGAGGTCAGCGCAAACGGCGAAGATGGTCTTCAGGTTGCGTTCGTCCATGAACGAGTAGTCGCGGGGCGAGATGGAAACTAGTGTTTGGTTGTCCTTGACAATATACGAGGGGATGGTCTCGTCGTTTTTCCTATGGCCGCCGTCGATGAGCGAAGGCTCGTGGTCGGGGTGGAGGAACGACTGTACTTTGAGTGTTATCCCCTTGTTTTGCAACGGTTTGATGGTTTTTGGGTGGATGATGGTCGCACCGTAGAAGGCCAACTCGATGGCTTCGGAGTAGGGAATATGTGGCAGCTGAACTGTGTTAGTGAAGCGTTTCGGGTCGGCGTTGAGCAGGCCGTCCACATCCTTCCAGATGGTAACCTCTTCAGCATCAAGGCAGTTGGCGAAGATGGCCGCTGTGAAGTCGGAACCTTCGCGCCCGAGAGTGACACTGTGTTTGCCATCGGCAGTGCCGCCGATGAATCCCTGGGTCAGGCATACGATACCTCGGATATGCTCATCGTTCAATTTGCTGATTCTGAGTCTTGTCTCATCCCAATCGGGGTTGGCGGCGCGGTAGTGGGTCTCATCTTCGGCAATGACATATTGGCGTGCGTCGAGCCAGCGTGTTGGGATGTCGCATTTGCTGAGGTATTCGTGGATGATGCTGGTCGAGATGAGCTCGCCGTAGCACACGGTCTGGTCATATTGGTAATCGTAGGGGTCTTCGGTCTTTTGCAGTTTCTCCCACAGCTCGATGAAAAGTCCGGCGATGTTTTCGTCGAAATGTGGGTCGGTGTTGCCGTCGAACAGGCCTTGGATGATGCTGTCGTGGTAAGCGATGACCTCATGAAGGGCTTCCATGCCGAGATTGCCGTCATGTTCACGGAAGTTGGCCAGGGCCTTTTCGAGCATATTGGTCGTCTTACCCATGGCGGAGATCACCAACAAAATATCCTCGTCCTTGTGTTGGCCCACGATGTCAGCCAAATTGCGCACAGCCTCGGCATCCTTCACCGACGCGCCACCGAATTTATAGATTTTTTTGATCATTTTTCTCGTGATTGAAAGTGCAAAAGTAAGAAATCCCCGCAATAAATTTATTAAATAGGAGTTATTTACCCAAATAACCGCTATTTTTGCACGATTTTTGACGGGCCGAAAAAGCCCTGAAGGGGCGGGCCAATTTCATCGGGGAATTCATTCCCCGACCTACGAGTAAACAATCAAACAATCAACATAAAATGATAGAAACTGACATTCGTGAACTGAACGAAAAAATCCAACGTGAGAGTCAATTCCTCGACCTCATCAACCTCGAAATGAACAAGGTCATCGTCGGACAGAAACAGATGACCGAACGCCTTTTGATTGGCTTGTTAGCTAACGGTCACATCCTTCTCGAAGGTGTGCCTGGTTTGGCTAAGACCTTGGCCATCAAGTCAATGGCCAGTGCCATCGACGCCGACTTCGCCCGTATCCAATTCACCCCCGACCTGCTGCCCGCCGACCTCATCGGTACGCTGATTTACAGCCAGAAGAAGGAGGAATTTGTGGTGCGTCGCGGTCCCATCTTCGCCAACTTCGTCCTCGCTGATGAAATCAACCGTTCTCCCGCCAAGGTGCAGAGTGCCCTGCTTGAAGCCATGCAGGAGCATCAGGTGACCATCGGCGACGAGACCTTTAAGTTGCCGGATCCCTTCCTCGTCATGGCTACCCAAAACCCCATCGAGCAGGAAGGTACCTATCCGCTGCCCGAGGCCCAGGTGGACCGTTTCATGCTGAAGGTGGTCATCAACTACCCCAAGAAGGAAGAGGAGAAACTGATTCTGCGTCAGAATATTGCTAATGCCGGTGCCAAGATCAACGCCGTGGTGAAGCCCGAGGACATCATCCGCGCCCGCGAGGTGTGCCGCGAAATCTACCTCGACGAGAAGATTGAGAATTACATCACCGACATCGTTTTCGCCTCACGTTATCCTTCTGATTACAAGCTGAAGAAGTTTGCCAACATGATCAGCTACGGCGGCTCACCGCGTGCCACCATCAACCTCGCCTTGGCTGCCAAAGCCTACGCCTTCATCAAGCACCGTGGCTACGTTATCCCCGAGGACATCCGTGCCGTGGCCCCCGACGTGTTGCGCCACCGTATCGGTTTGACCTACGAGGCCGAAGCCGAAAACATCACCACCGAAGAAATCATCAACGAAATATTGAATACCATCGAGGTGCCGTAACCCTCAGTCCCGTAGGGACGACGGAAATTAGGCAGGCGATGGAATGAAATGGAATCCCTGCCTGCCGAAAAAATCGGCGAACGGGGTGTAAACCCCAAGCCGAATAATGAAAAAATGATGGTTTAAAATATGGAATCAACAGAAATATTCAAAAAAGTCCGAAAAATCGAAATCAAGACGCGAGGCTTGTCCAACCACATTTTCTCGGGACAGTACCACAGCGCCTTCAAGGGGCGTGGTATGACCTTCAGCGAGGTGCGTGAGTACGAGTACGGCGACGACATCCGTAACATCGACTGGAACGTCACCGCCCGCTTCAACAAGCCTTTCGTCAAGATTTTCGAGGAAGAGCGTGAGATGACGGTGATGCTGCTCATCGACGTGTCGGGTTCCAACGACTTCGGCTCGCAGAGCCAGTCGAAGCGCGACCTGACTGCCGAATTGGCAGCAGTCTTGGCGTTTTCTGCCATCCAGAACAACGACAAGGTGGGTGTGATTTTCTTCAGCAGCAAAATCGAGAAGTTCATCCCGCCGAAGAAGGGCAGTTCCCATATCCTGCGTATCATCCGCGAAATCGTCGACTTCAAGCCGATGGAACGCGGTACCGATATTGGTGAGGGCCTGCGTTTCCTGACTTCGGCCATTAAACGTCGCACCACGGCTTTCCTCATCTCCGACTTCATGACGGATCAAAGTTTCGAGAAAGAGATGCAGATTTGTGCTAATAAGCACGACCTTGTTGCGCTGCGCATCACCGACCACCGTGAAATGGACATTCCTAAGGTGGGTTTGGTCAAGTTCCGCGACTCGGAGACGGGCAAGGAACGTTGGGTCGACACGTCGAGCCGTGCATGGCACGATGCCTACCAGCAGATGATTCAGTATAAATCGGCGGAGCTAAACCGTGAGTTTACCAAACATGGCATCGACAACTCGTTGATTTACACCGATGAAGACTATGTGAAACCTTTGATGCAACTCTTTAAGAAAAGGGAGGCAAGAAGATGAAGAAATATGTTTTGATTTTGATGGCGACGTTCGCTTTGCTTGGCGGCCTCAACGCGCAAAACGTGGAGGTGGAAGGCAAGGTCAACGACACGAAGGTGCAGGTGGGCAAGCCTTTTACGCTCGACTTGAGCCTCAAGGTGCCCTACGGCTGGTTTGTGGAATGGAACGATTTCGCCATCGACACGCTGTCGGAGCAGCTCGACATCATCAAGCGTGGCAATGTGGAACGTACCGCCGACGCCGATAGCAATGTCATCGTGAAGCAGCAACTGACCTTGATGACCTTTGATACCGGCCAAATCCAAGTTCCGGCTGTCGGCCTGACCTACGCCAAGTCGTTCGACGACCCGATGCGGATGCAAGCTTTTACGGAGCCTATTGATTTGTATGCCACTACGATAGCCGTTGATACCTTGCAGCCTTACAAACCCATCGTGGGTCCCATTGACGCGCCGATTCAGATGAAAGAGGTGTTCCCGTGGATTCTCGGTGTGTTGCTGTTAGCGTTGATCGTTGTCGGCATTTTGTATTGGCGCAAGCATCGCAAAACCAAGGTGGATGCCGATGGCAATATTGTCAGAGGTCCAGTCATTCCGCCATACGACAAGGCTGTCGATGACTTGAAACGCTTGCGTGAGGAAAAGATGTGGCAGTCGGGCAAGGTGAAGGAATATTTCTCTACGCTGACCGACATCGCCCGCGAATATATCGAAGGTCAGTTTGGCGTGAATGCTGTTGAAATGACCACCGACGACATTTTGGAAGAGGTCAAACCGTTGCGTTTCTCGTCAGAGACCTACAATAAGTTGAAAGAAACGATGGAAGTCGCTGATTTGGTGAAGTTTGCCAAGTATTCGAGCTCCAGCTTGGAAAGCGAAAACGCCATGAACAGCATGACCGACTTCGTCAATGAGAGCTATGCGCAATTCCAGAAGCGGAAGGCTGAGGAAGAAGCGAGACTCGCGGAGCAGCAGAAGCAGAAACAAGAAGTAAAAGTTGGAAAGGAGGGTGAGACAAATGTTTGAAAACATTGAATTTGCTAATCCTAAACTGCTGTGGCTCTTGCTTTTGGTGCCGCTGACCATCGTTTGGTACATCCTGCGCCACAAGAAACAGGAAGCCGCGGTGAACTTTTCCGACCTGAAAGGCATGGTCAAGTTGCCGAAGACATGGAAAGCCTACTTGCGTCACCTGCTTTTCGCTTTGAAGATGGCGGCTTTGGCATTGCTCATCGTGGCTTTGGCACGCCCTCAAAGTTCCTCGACCAACTCGACATCCAACATCGAAGGCATCGACATCGTGATGGCCATGGACGTCTCAGGCTCCATGTTGGCCCGTGACCTCAAACCCGACCGACTGACCGCAGCCAAAAACGTGGCCTCCGACTTCGTGAAAGGACGTCCCGGCGACCGCATGGGTTTGGTCATCTTTTCGGGTGAGTCTTTCACCCAGGTGCCGTTGACCACCGACCATGGTGTGATGCTCAACATGCTGGCTGAGATGAAAAACGGCCTCATTGATGATGGCACCGCTATCGGTGATGGTCTCGCCACCGCAGTCAGCCGACTCAAGGACAGCGAAGCCATCTCCAAGGTGGTCATTCTCCTTACCGATGGTATGAACAACGCAGGTTCCGTCGACCCGTATACCGCCGCCGAGATTGCCAAACTCTATGGCATTCGCGTTTACACCATCGGCGTGGGTACATACGGCATGGCTCCAATGCCAATGCAGAGTCCCTTCGGTGGCACTGTGATTCAGCAAGTGAAAGTCGAAATCGATGAGAAACTGCTGTCCAACATCGCCAACTCGACGGGTGGCAAGTATTTCCGAGCCAACAACAACCAGAAGTTGGACGAAATCTATCAGGAAATCGACAAGCTGGAACGTTCCAAAATCGAGGTGACGGAGTTCCGCCGCCTTCACGAGGAGTTTTATCCTTTGGTGGCTTGGGCTTTGGCATTGTTGTTGCTCGAATTCCTGCTGCGTAAGACTATTTTCAGAACGATAACTGATTAGTAGATAAGAAATGAAGCGTTACATTTTGACACGAGACTTCGAGACACGAGACGCGAGACATTTGGCTGTCCCGTGTTTCGCAGTCCCGTGTCCCGTGTCAATATAATTCTTATGGAAAACGTATTGCGATTTGAACACCCCGAGTACCTCTACTGGTTGATTGTCATCCCAGTATTGGTCATCATTTATATTTTGTTCCGCGTCAGCCAAAAACGCCGTTTCGAACGTTTCGCCAAACTGGAAATGCGGGAACAGTTGGTGCCGAGTTATTCTACCCGTCGCGCCAATTTCAAGTTCGTTATCTTCCTTCTTATGATTGCCTGTACTATTTTGGCTTTGGCCAACTTGCAGAGTGGCAGTAAGATGGAGGAAGTGAAACGCGAAGGCATCGACCTTTATTTGGCGGTCGACGTATCCAACTCAATGAATGCCGAAGACATTGTACCAAGTCGTTTGGAACGCTCCAAGCAGGCCATCAACAAACTCATCAGCGACATGAGAGGTGACCGTATCGGTGTCATCGTCTTTGCTGACAAGGCTTTCGTGCAGTTGCCCATCACCACCGACTATTCGGCGGCGAAGATGTTCCTTTCGACCATCAATACCAGCCTCGTGGCTTCGCAAGGTACAGCCATTGCTGAGGCTATCAATTTGGCGCTGAAGTCGTTCCCCGATGAAGCCCACAGCCGTGCCATCATCATCATCTCCGATGGTGAAGACCACGAGAACGATGCTGCCGTGAAGGCAGCGCAAGAGGCCGCGAAGCAAGGCGTACACGTCTATACCATCGGTATGGGCCTCCCCGATGGTGCACCGATTCCGGAATACAACCAGTATGGCCATCAGATTGGCTACCGCAAGGACCGTAACGGCAACACCATCATCACCCGCCTCGACGAGCAGATGCTGCAAAAGATTGCTGCGGCAGGTAATGGCATTTATGTGCGAGCCAGCAATTCCAACGTGGGTTTGGAGAAGATTTACGAAGACATCAACAAACTCGACAAGTCGGAAATCGATGCCAAGGTTTTCACCGATTACGAGGACCAATTCCAGTGGTTTGTGGCCGCTGCCATCATCCTTTTGTTGATTGAGGTTTTCTTTTCCTCGGGCAAAAAAGGCTGGGAGAGGAAGTTTAATATTTTTGAGAAGAAAGATGAATAAGCTCATTAAATATCTGACAATCATTGTTTTTTTGTCGTCTGCACTGACGGTTTCGGCACAGAGCGACGAGAAGGCCATACGCAAGGGCAACCGAAACTACAAGGGTGGCAATTACGAACAAGCCATCTCCAATTATCGGAAAGCGTTGGAAATCAGGCCTAACAACGCGAAGGCACAGTTCAACTTGGGCGATGTGTATTACGCCAAGCAGTCGTACGACACGGCTTATACTGAGTTCCAAAAGGTGTTGGAGCTTTCGCCCGATGCCAAACTGAAATCGGATGCTTTGTTCAATATGGGCAACTGCTTGCTGGCCCAAGACAAGTTCTATGACGCATTTAGTATATATAAGGTGTCGCTGAAGATGAACCCCGAGAACGAAAACGCGTTGTATAACCTTGAGTATTGCCGCGCCCATTTAGTCAAGAGCGAGATTTGGGTGGTACAGCCTGAGCATGGTAGGGTAGAGGCGAATGAAAAGATGGCATATAATGGGCAGCGCGTCACGTTGACTTCGCAAGCAGATGAGGATTATGCCTTGTCGGAGTATATTGTGGCACGAGCCGACAATATGGAGGTGAAGGTCGACGTGAGTGGCAACAGTTTCATTATGCCCAAGTTTGATGTGATGGTCACGGCTGTGTTTAAACCGTCGCATAAGATTGAAATCGAAAAGAACATCAAGCATGGCACGGTGCGTGCAGACCGACAAAAAGCCGTTGAAGGCCAGCAGGTTGCACTATCTGGGAAAGGCGAGGATGGCTATGTTGTGGATAAGTTCATTGTGTATAAGACAGGGAGCCGCAGTGATACGGTGACAGTCAATGATACGGTATTCCAAATGCCCAACTTCGACGTGACGGTGACAGCCACTTTCCGTACAGCATTGAAAGTCAGCGTCGACAGCGTGGCTAATGGTACCATTAAGGTGACCGATAGTTTGGTCAAACCTGGAACCAACATTGGCATTATCGTAAAACCCGACAAAGGCTACCAATTGGATGACTTGCGGGTGGTCAGCGACAAGGATGCTACTGAGTCGGCACCCGTTTCCGACGACAACATGTTCCAGATGATTGACTCCGATGTGACGGTGAAGGCCAATTTCGTGGAAGCGACGAATTATTTCAAGGTCAATGCCGACTCCACGCTGAAAGGCGGTCATGTCTTGCTCGACCAAGTGGAAGCCACACGCCGCGAGACGGTGAAGCTGAACAACGTTCCCGAGCCTGGCTACCAGTTCAAGGAGTATGTCATCCATCAGGTGGGCGACACTGCCGTGAAGGTGCAGCCTTTGGGTAACTTCTTCACCATGCCTGACTTCGATGTGGAGGTCTCCGCCATCTTTGAAAAGAGTGAAGGCGAGAACCAGCAGCAACAACAGCAGCAAGACCAACAACAAGACCAGCAGAATCAAGAGCAACAACAAGACCAGCAGCAGAACCAAGACCAGCAACAGCAGCAGCAAAACCAACAACAGCAAAACCAGCAGATGTCGAAGGAAGATGCCCAGCGCATGTTGGATGCCCTTGAGAACCAGGAAAAGAAGACCATGGAGAAGGTCAACGAACAAAAAGTAAGACAACAACCCAAGAAGAAGAGTGATAAAGATTGGTAATTATGAATAAACGAATCATTTTGTTTTTGATGTTATGCCCGCTGTGGCTATGGGCGCAAGACAACCCGACCCTGACCGTTTCCACCAAGAAACAAGTTATGGTGGGCGAGCGTTTCCAGGTGGTGTTTGAAGCCAATGCCGAAGGCAAGAATTTCCAAGCGCCTTCGTTTGATGGCCTTACAGTGTTGGGTGGCCCGTTCACTTCGACGAGTTCAAGCTTCTCGATGGTCAACGGCTCGATGTCGCACACCGTCAAGTGTACCTATACCTATGCCTTGCAGGCTTATCAGGAGGGTACGGTACATGTGGGTTCGGCATCGCTTACCGTGAAAGGAAATAAAATCACCAGCCAGCCTTTCGACATCAAGGTGATTCCTGACGATGGTAGTCATGCGGCGCCTTCGGGAGGAGGCACTTCTTCGGGACAAGGGCAGTCGCAGCAGAATACTACCGACTCGCAAGTCAGTGGCAAGGATTTGTTTCTCAGGGTTATACCGTCAAAGAAATCAGCATACGTCGGCGAACAGGTCGTACTGACCTATAAGCTTTACACCAAAGTGCCCGTGTCGTCGGTGTCGCTCTCCAAGATGCCTTCATACGCAGGTTTTTGGACGAAAGATGTCTCCGACAATAGCGGCACCTTGAAGCAGTCTAGCGAATACATCAATGGCATTGAATACACGACTGCGGAAATCCAAAAGGTGATTGTAGTTCCTCAGCGTTCGGGCAAGCTTGCTCTCGACCCAATGACAATGGAATGCATTGCCCAAATCCGCACCGAGCGCAACAACACCCGCAGCATGGACCCCTTCGAGGCCTTCTTCAACGATCCTTTCTTCAACCGTAACATCGTCAACGTGAAGAAGGAACTCTCATCGCAAGCCTTAACCCTTGAGGTGAAGAACCTTCCTGAAAACGGCAAACCTGCCTCGTTTGCCGGCGCTGTAGGTAATTATAGTTTCAAGTCTGACATCGACAAGACGGAACTGAGCACCAACGAGGCTGTTACCTTAACCCTTACCGTTTCGGGTACGGGCAATGTGGAGCTGCTTCAGATGCCCGAGCCTGTCTTCCCGCCTGACTTTGAAGTGTATGACCCCAAAATCTCCACATCAACCAATGTGGGCCCGCAAGGTCTGACAGGAACGAAAAAGGCGGAATATTTGGCAATCCCACGTCGTGCAGGCAGTTTTACCATCCCTTCGGTGGAGTTCTCTTATTACAACTCGTCGACTGATTCTTACGAGGTTATGTCCTCCGATCCATACGAAATTAAGGTGGAAAAGGGCTCTGGCTCCGACGACGGTGGCGGTGTTTTCACCTCCAACCAAGAGGATATCAAGTATTTGGGTAGCGACATCCGCCATATCATGACGGGCGATGCGCGTTTGAAGCCTACGCATACGGTATTCTTTGGGTCGGCAGCCTATTTCGTGGCACTTCTCGTGCTGTTGCTGCTCTTCATCATCTTGTTGTTTGTCTTGAAGAAGCGCGAACAGATGAGCAAAGATACGGCCGCAAATCGTAACAGAAAAGCCGACAAGGTGGCCCGTGGCCGTTTGAAGAATGCTTATCTGCACTTGAAAGCCAAGGACCAAGAGAAGTTCTATGTGGAGATGTCGCAAGCCTTGTGGGGCTACATCGCCGACAAATTAGGCATCGAACGCTCCAAACTCTCAATGGACACGGTGAGTGAGACCATGAAGGGTAAAAATGTGCCCGATGAATTGACGCAGCAGTTTGTCGATACGCTCAACAACTGTGAGTTTGCCCGTTTTGCTCCCGGCAGCGCCGAGGAAAAGATGGACGACCTCTATCAACGCGGCATCGACGTGATTTCGAAAGCGGAAAAAGTCTTGTAAACAATGAAAGGGAAAAAGAGATGAAACGATACACCTTATTTATATTATTGTCGCTATTCGCCTTCATGGGCAAGGCACAGGAAAGTGTCGACGTTTGGTTTGAGCAAGCCAATGCTGCCTACAATATGGGCAACTACGACTCGGCTAAAATCATCTATGAGAAGATATTGGCTACCGACATGGAGTCGGTGCCGCTCTATTATAATTTGGGCAATGCTTACTATAAGATGCATGAGTATCCCCTGGCGATTTACTATTACGAAAAAGCCCTGAAACTTGACCCTTCGAACGAAGAAGTGCAGACCAACCTCGCCATTGCCAACCATGCCATTGTCGACAAGATTGAGCCTGTTCCACAGTCGTTTATCGTCAGAGGATGGCGTAATGCCAGGGCTTCGCTTTCGGGCAACCAATGGGCTTGGTGCTCCATTGTTTTCTTCGCCTTGCTGTTGGTTTCACTGTTCTTGTTTTTGCGTTCACGCAAGGTGGGACTGAGGAAGTTGGGCTTTTTCGCTGGCCTCGTTTTCCTGCTTGCCTTTGGATTGTCGGTGGTCTTTGCCGCACAACTAAAGGTGGCTTCCGAGAAGCAGGACCAAGCCATTCTTATGACGCCGACGGTGACGGTGAAAAGCTCGCCCAGCGAAACCAGTGTCGACCTCTTTGTGTTGCACGAAGGCACGAAAGTCAGCATTTTGGAGACGGCCGACGGATGGTGCAAGATCAAAATCGCCAATGGCAGTGTAGGCTGGCTGATGGAAGATTCCATGCGCCCATTTTGACCTTTTTGGTAAGCTCTAAAAAGGCTTGTTGAGAAAAAAATCACTTTTTTTTTCGGCAAAATGCTTTTTCTTTGGGAGAATGTCCTATATTTGCAGACCATATTAAAGTGAAAAAGTGTCGTTAGACGCAATGACTTAGTGTAATACAGATAATTAATTAAAATTTCGTGATATGAAAAAGAGATTTTTACCTTTCAGTTTACTTCTGGTAATCATGATCTTGGGTCAGTCGGTTATCGCTGACCAAGGTGGACACTATGTGCCACGCACACAACCCACAATGAATTCGGAAAGCTTCATGGGAAGCCTTCGCGTTAACCAAAAAACAGGTTTGATTGACCCTGTCGACATGTTCAAGGCAATGCAAACCCCTGTGATGAGCGACAGAGCCGAAGACGCTTTGTATTGGATCAATATGGGTCCCGACAACATGGGTGGCCAGACTACCGCTATTTTGTATGATAACACTTTGAACGCTTCCAACAATCCTAATGGCGTCGTCTATATCGGTTCAAAAGGCGGTGGCGTTTATAAGACTTACAATCAAGGTATCACTTGGCACCAGGTGGGCAATGTTGACTTGATGGTCAGCACCATGGCTCAAGACAAGGACGGCGTCATCTATGTGGGTACTGGCGATTGCGGTACTATTTCCAAGTTTGGTAATAACACTTACGATTACAATGGTCTCAGCCAACAGGGTTATACCAATAGCTTCATTGGAACGGGCATCTGGACTATCGATGCAAGAAACAACGATGCAATGACCCAGATTGTGGCTCCCACGGCTGATGAATGGCTTTATATCAACGAAGTTGCAGTTGTTGGCAACAAGCTTTTGGTCGCCACTCCTGAAGGCCTGAAGTATACTTCTAACAAGGGTCAAAGCTGGCATACGGTCCTTGAAGGCAATGCCGCTCAAGTGAAAGTCGGTAGCGGCAATGTCATCGTTGCTTCTGTCGATGGTAAGATTTATATTGGTGACGATATCAATAACCTCGTGTGCCATTCTGGAGAGACCACACAAATGGAAGGTGACACCCTTCTGCCTTTGGCAGCTGCCATTCTTGACATCGCAGTTTCTCCTAAGAACGATAACGTCATTTATGCTTCAAGCATCGATGCCCAAGGCAACCACGCCGGTGTTTTCATGACATCGGACAAGGGCGCTACTTGGAGCAGAATTTTGCCCAATGTAGGTACTGACCTTGGTCACAACATTTATGAAGGCAGAGGCGTTTACAACCAGGGTATCGTTGTTGACCCCAGCAATGACGGCATTCTTTATGTGACTGGTTATAAATTATGGCGTTTGCAGCGTCCTTCAAGTGGATCAGGTTATTATCTGTGCGAAGCCGTCACCCTCAATTCCATGATTTCATCACCCGCCTATCTCCATGTTGGCCTTCACGTGATGACCTTTAATCCTAACGACCCGAATGAGTATTACATTGGCACCGATGGCGGTCTCTACAAAGGCGATAGGAATTTCATGTTCTTTAACTGCAATAGAAACTATGTCACCATGCGTGCCTTCAGCGTGGCCTACTCTGGCAAAGACACGCGTGTCATGGCTTCCGGCCTTGACCATGGTACCGTTCTGATTGAGGGTGATGAAAACACGAATACCCTTGGCACAGGCCTTTGGATTAATCCTTCTGGCGACAATATGGGTATGTACTCAAATGGATCGGATGCAGGTCCGTGCGCATTCTCAATGATCAACTCCAACACGATTTTCGTGACCTATAAGGGTAGTGACGGACATCCGGCGATTGCTCGTTCCGAAACTGCAGGTGAAGACTGGGTTTCCACCAACTTCACTTCAGGTTTGAGTGTGAACGGCTCTTCCTACCGTCTGCCTTTCGTGATGACTGAAGAATATGATGCAACTTGGAATATTGATTCTGTGTGGTACTACAACACAACAGAAGAGGTTGAACCTGCTGGAAAAGTGGTCGAATGCATCAGTAACAACAATTACCCCTTCAATTTCACTTTGACTGCTCCCCTTGCTGCTGGCGACTCTGTCTTGGTTCATGACCCCATTGCAGCCAAGTTGTTTGTCTCCTTCACGGATGCTCTTTATTTGTCGCTGACTCCCCTGAATTTCGGCGTGGAATCAGAATGGATTAAAATCGCTGGTAAGTTGTCAAATAGCATGATCAATCAGCATCCTGAACTCGCCAGCTACAGCTATACGGGCGAACCTCTTAGCATGGGTCTCTCCGCTGATGGCGACAATCTGTTTGTTGGCTTCAAGAATGGCAAGCTTTATCGTATTACGCACTTGAATACGGTTTCTAATCTTGCAACGGGTGTCAACACCGTCACCGTTACCGACTCCTTGGGCCATGCAAGCACTATCATGAATCCTGATTGCCAAGTGGTTACCACACTCATTGAGCTCCCCATTGATGGTCAATGTATCACTTCAGTTTCATTTGATCCTCGCAACTCCAATAAGGTCGTCATTACCTGTGGTAACTATGGCAACGAAAGCTATGTGTTCTATTCCACTAACGCTTTGTCGGATAATCCGGTGTTTACCTCAGTGCAAGGCAACCTGCCGCTGATGCCCGTCTATTCTTCACTGATTGAAATGGGAACGGGTGATGTCATTATTGGCACGGAACGCGGTATCTTCAGAACGAAGGACATCGCCAGTGCCAACTGGACGGCTGAAAGTCGCATGTTGGGTGAGGTTCCTGTGATGGAGCTGAAGCAACAAAGAATGAGCAAAGAGGACAAGCAAATTGTTGAAGTGACTGAAGATGGTACTTTCATCACCGATTATCCTGGTGTTCATAATACGGGTATCATCTACGCCGCCACTTATGGCAAGGGTGTGTTCCGTTGCGAGAACTACAAAGTTTCTGGCACCAGTGTTCCTGAAACACCCGCCGCTGTTGAAACCTCTGTGTTGCTCTATCCTAACCCGGTTCAGGGTGAGGCTACTGTGAGCTTCGAAATGACTGAAAGCGCCAATGTCAACTACCAAGTGTTTGACTTGACAGGTCGCATGGTGATGAACCGAAGCGTTGGTCGCATGTCAGAAGGCTCGCATGAGTTCAGAATCAACACCGAAAACCTCAGCACAGGCTCATACGTCTTGCGCCTCAACCAAGGTGGCAACAGCAGTTGCGTGAAGTTCTTGGTGTACTAATTCACCAATGGTTGTAGAGACGTGCATGGGCGCGTCTATACCAACCAATGTAAAAAAGGAAAGACAATCTGTTAAAGGTTGTCTTTCTTTTTGTATTTTTGCGGTATCATTATGACGCTATGAACAGCAAAAAGATAAATAAAATACTGATTGCTAACCGAGGTGAAATTGCAGTGCGTATCAATAAGAGTCTGCGGAAACTGCATATCGCTTCGGTGGCGGTCTTTGCCGACAATGATGCCAACGCGCTGCATAGGAGGATGGCTGATGAGGCGTGCCCTTTGGGTGGCGGTGCTTTGAAAGACACGTATCTCAATGTCCGGAAAATCATCGATGCGGCTTTGGATGCTGGTGCCGATGCCATTCATCCTGGTTATGGCTTCCTCTCCGAAAGTCCCGAATTGGTGGAGGCTTGTGAAGCCAACAACTTGATTTTCATCGGTCCCGACGCGCAGTCGATGCGCTTGATGGGCAATAAGATTGAAGCGAGGAAAGTGGCTATAAAAAATGGCATTCCCGTCACATTTGGCACCATGGGTAGCCACGACGACATCATCGCACAGGCCGACAGCTTGCCGTATCCTGTCTTGATTAAGGCAGCGGCGGGTGGCGGCGGAAAAGGCATGCACATTGTTTGGCAAAAAGAAGATTTGAAAGACGAGTTGGAACGTGCCTCGCGCGAAGCCGAGAAGTATTTCGGTGACGGGACGGTGTTCGTTGAGCAATACATTGAAAACCCACGACATATCGAAGTGCAGGTGTTGGCCGACCATTTTGGCAATGTCATTCATTTGCATGAACGCGAATGTACCATCCAACGCCGTTATCAAAAAATCATCGAGGAATCGCCTTCGCCGACCTTGACGGAGGAGAAACGCAAGCAACTGTGCGACACGGCAGTCAAGTTGTGCAAGGCTATAGGCTACCGTAATGCAGGAACGGTGGAATTTTTGGTCGACAAGGACTTGAACTTCTATTTCTTGGAGATGAACACCCGCATCCAGGTGGAACATCCCGTTACCGAAATGCGTACCGGCATTGACATTGTGGAGGAACAGATTCGTATCGCGAGAGGGAAGGAGATGGGCTGGACACAAGACGCCATCCAGCCTCAAGGCCATGCCATAGAATTGCGTATTTATGCCGAAGACCCCGCTAATGGCTTCTTGCCTACGCCAGGCAAGGTGACCGCTTACCACGAGCCTCAAGTGCGTGGTGCCCGTGTGGACAGCAGTATCGACGGTGCTTGCTCGATTTCAGAGGCTTACGACCCCATGATTGCCAAGCTGACCTGCCATGGCAAAACCCGTCAGTCAGCCCTCGAAACAGCCCGCCAAGCCTTGAGGGAGTTTATCATTCAAGGTCTTACCACCAACAAGGCCTATCTTTGGGAAGTGATTAAAAATGAGGATTTTATCGCTAACAAGATCGACACCTCGTTTTGCGCAACCCATCAAGAAACTCTTCTGAAAGCTTTGGAATCGAGTCGTAATAATCAGAATGTGAACGATATAGTAGTTGCATTTCTGATGTACGATTTCTGCAAGAAGCAGGTGGAGTGCCATCCCGAGAATGTCTGGGAAGAAATAGGCTATTGGCGTTATCGGATGCAACTGACGGTGGATGTGGAAGGCAAGAAGGTGCCAGTGAATATATTCGCTGCCGAAGCTGGAAAAATCAGCGGTGCGATAGGGGAGACCCCTTTCGTGGTGGAATTCATCCAATACGACAACAAGCAGCTGAAAATCATGCTCAACGGCCGTACTGAAACCGTGTATTGCTCCGTCAACGACGAACAGAAGACCATCGTCAATTTCCGAGGTCTCAATTTCACTTGTTTCCGCACTGACCAACTGAATGAGACTTGGGATTATGCCTGCAAGGAAATGGTGAACGACAAAACCAAATTGGTGTCACCGATGCCAGGTAAGGTGGTGAAAATCAATGTCAAAGAAGGTGATGAGGTGAAAGAAGGAACGATAATGATGGTGGTGGAGGCTATGAAGATGGAAAACAACATCGTGGCTTCGGGCACCGCCAAAGTGAAGAAGATTCTTGTCGCCGATGGACAAATGGTAGATAATAAGATGCAATTAATTGAGTTGGAATAATAATGAAGCTTTCAGCTGTCGGCAGTCAGCAATCAGCATGGTGTCACCGTGCTGAAAGCTGAGGGTTGAAAGCTGATAGCCAACAAATAAAACACTATGAATTTCGATCTCACACAAGAACAGGAAGCCCTCCGCCAGCGTGTGCGCGACTTCGCCGAACAGGAAGTGAAACCCGTAGCTCGTGAAAACGATGAAGACCAGCATTTTGATGTCGGCCTGACCCTCAAGATGGCCGAACTCGGTTTGCTGGGCATGACCGTCCCGAAAGAATACGGCGGTCAGGGTCTCGACAACCTGAGTTATATTATCGCAGTGGAAGAACTTGCCCGCGTGGATGGTTCCACAGCTGCCACCATTGCCGCCGACAATTCGTTGGGCATTGGTCCCATCAAGGACTACGGCACTGAGGAACAGAAACGCAAATACTTACCCCAACTTTGCAAGGATCGCCTTTGGGGCTTCGGCCTGACCGAAGAAGATGCTGGCAGCGACTCGCGTGGCACCAAGACCACAGCCCAGTTCGACGGCACCTTCTGGCACCTTAATGGCTCCAAAATCTTCATCACCAACAGTGCCACTCCTATCAGTTTGGGTACCACTGTGCAGGCCGTTTCGGGCGTGAAGGAGGGTAAGCCGGAGTTTACCGCTTTGTTGGTGGAAAACAAGAAAGAGGGTTTCACCCAAACCCCCATGCATGACAAGATGATGTGGCGTGCTTCCAACACGGGTAAGCTTATCTTCAACGATGTCCGTCTCTCCGAAGACTGCATCCTCGGCAAACCAGGTGAAGGTTCCCACATCATGCTCGCCACCTTGGATTCGGGCCGACTCTCCATTGCAGCAATGGGTTTGGGCTGTGCACAAGGTGCCTATGAGATGGCTTTGGCTTATTCCAAGAAGCGTGAGCAGTTTGGCAAACCGGTGTGCAAGTTCCAGGCGGTGAGTTTCAAATTGGCTGATATGGCCATGAAAATCGATGCCGCACGAGGCTTGCTCTATCGTGCTTGCTGGCTCAAGGACCAACACCGTCCCTTCGGCAAGGAAGCAGCTATGGCGAAGTTGTACTGCTCCGAGGTGGCTGCCGAGGTCTGCGACAAGGCTGTCCAGGTGATGGGCGGTCACGGTCTGCTGAAGGAATTCGACATGGAGCGCTTCTATCGTGACCAGCGCATCCTTCAAATCGGTGAGGGCACCTCTGAAATCCTTCGTCTCGTGATTTCTCGTGCCATCGGTTGCTGATCAATCGTCATTGCATTATGGAAAAACGCATTCTTTTAGGAAAGACACCTGCTGAGATTCAGGAGGTTGTTGAACAGCTGGAATTGCCTAAGTTCACGGGCAAGCAGCTTGTGGACTGGCTCTACCAGAAACGTTGTGCCTCGTTTGACGACATGACCAACCTCAGCAAGAGCACAAGAGCTTTGTTGTCGGAACAATTTGAAACAGGTTTTCATGCTCCTGTCAAGGAGCAAGTGTCGGCTGACGGCACAAAGAAATACCTTTTCCCTGCCGGGGAACATTTCGTTGAGGCGGCTTACATCCCCGACCGTGAACGCGCCACGTTGTGTGTTTCCACGCAAGTGGGCTGTCAGATGGACTGCCTCTTTTGCGCCACAGGCAAACAAGGTTTCCAGAAGAACCTTTCAGTGGCCGAAATCATGAACCAGATTCTCAGTTTGCCCGAGTTTGACGAGTTGACCAATATCGTGTTCATGGGCATGGGCGAGCCTTTAGCCAACTACGACAACCTGATGCGCAGCCTCGACATCCTCACTCAGGAATGGGCCTTGGGCTGGAGCCCGACACGCATCACCGTGTCGACTTGTGGTCTCATCCCCAACTTGAAGCGTTTCCTCGAAGAGTCGAAATGCAACTTGGCCATCAGCATGCACAGCCCCTTCCATGACGAGCGTCTCAAGCTGATGCCTGTAGAGAAGACCTATCCCATCAAAGAGGTCATCCATGCGGTGAAACAACACGACTGGCATGGACAACGTCGCCTTTCGTTTGAGTATATTATCTTTAAGGACCTCAACCACAGCAAGGACCACATCAAGGAAATTGCAAGGCTGTTGGGCAGCACGCGATGCCGCTTTAATTTAATTAGGTATCACGCGGTGCCAGGCATTCCGCTGAAGAGTCCCGATGCCGCCACGATGACTTGGTTCCGCGATGCCTTGAATGAGAAAGGCATCATCGCTACCATTCGCGCTTCTCGCGGACAGGATATCGATGCCGCCTGTGGATTGCTGTCGACAAAAAATTTATTGTAAACAATTAGTAATCATTAAAATAACACAAGATGAGCGATTATTTCAAATCGATGCTTCCTGCCGAAGAACTCGCGCAGTTGAAGTACATTCCCACCCTTTCCGAATTTGTGACCTGGATTGAGCAAAAATGGGGAGACCTTCCTTGTCTTTCCGACACGGTGAACACATATAGTTACAAACAAGCCTGCGACCTTGTGGCACGCAAGCGTGCCTTGCTCAACGACATGGGTCTGCAAAAAGGCGACAAAGTGGCCATCCTCGACAATACTACCATTGAAGCTGTTGAGATGTTCCTTGCTGTCACCTCAGCGGGCTTCGTCGCCATCAACCTGCCTTCGCAACTGCCTCCACAAGCCATTGTGGGTTGCTGCATGAAGTTTGGCGTCAAGGTGTTGGCAGCTGGAAAAGACTTTATGGAAGCTGTGAAAGGTGCTCCCTGTAAAGTCATCGCCATCACGGATTGCGCCGACCATACTGCTCCCGTTGCCACGGTCGACAAGAACGACCCCGCCGCCATCTTCTTCACGGGTGGCACTACGGGCGCTCCCAAGGGTGCCATCTTGCCTCACAGAGCTTTGATGCGTGGCGCGTTGAATGGCTGCTACGCTCCTGGAAAGCAACTTGGCTGCCATCGTTATGCTACCGTGTTGCCCTTGAGCCATGTCTTCGGCTTGATTGCCAGCACATTGTCGGCCCTCTACAAAGGTGCCGAATGGGTGTCGGCAGGCAACGTGAAGGAAACGGTTTCCAAGTTCCCGATGATTAAGCCGACTTATTTGGTGGCTGTTCCTGGCATCTGCGAGATTCTTATGGGTCTCATCAAGATGTACGGTGTTGGTTATCTTGGTAGTAACCTTAAATACATCATCTCGGGCGCGGCCAACGTGCCTCCGAAACTCATCGCTGAGTTCGATAAGATGGGCATTCAACTCTTTGAAGGTTATGGTATGACTGAAGGCGCTAACCTCACGACGGGCAACATCGACGTCAAGGAGAGACCTACGTCGGTTGGTAAACTCTATCCCGAACAGGAAGCCAAGGTGGTGGATGGTGAACTCTGGTTCCGTGGCGACAATGTGTTCCTCGGCTACTATGGCGACCCTGAAAAGACCGCTGAAACCCTGACTCCCGATGGTTGGGTGAAGACGGGCGACCTCGTCCGTTTCGACGAAGAAGGCTACATGTATATCGTGGGCCGCATCAAGAACCTCATCATTCTCGCCAATGGTGAAAATGTGAGCCCCGAGAGTATTGAGGAGCCGTTCTACAAGGACAGCAAACTTCGCGATTGCCTCGTCAAGGAAGAGGAAGTGGATGGTCGCAAGGTGATTGCCATCGAGATTCTTCCCCGAATGGAAGAATTCGGCAATGGTCCGTGGGAAGAGGTGGAAGCCTATTTCAAGGATCTTGTTGGTAAGGTCAACGCCACTATGCCGAGCACGCACCAAGTGAGCAAAATCACCGTTCGCAGGGAAGACTTCAAACGTACGGGTGCTATGAAAGTATCACGTAATCAATAATGTAACATGCAAAGAGAAACCATATTTGAAGGACTGAAAGAGATCTTGATACAAATCAAGCCCTCAATGGATTTTTCCTCAGTCAACGAAGATTCGCAACTCGTCCGTGATTTGGGCTTGGATTCCTTGACTATACTGCTGTTGAGTCTTGCCATCGAAAACAAGTACGGGTTCAGGTTCGAAGGCAACCCGAAGTTCATCACGGTGCGCGAGGTACTGGACTACATTGCTGCTAACACAACTCTTTAATCTATGTCTATCAACATTATAAAGGTGGAAAGTCACAAGCAATTGAAAAAGTTTGTGGCTTTCCCTTTGGAACTTTACAAAAACTGTGAAAACTGGGTGCCAGCGTTGGAAGGCGATGAATACGACACCTTCAACCCCGAGAAAAACGGTGCCTACGACTTCTGCGAAGCCGACTGTTTCTTGGCCTATCGTGGTGATGAAATCGTCGGTCGCGTGGCCGCCATCATCAACAACAAGGCCAACAAGGATGTGAAAAAAGTACGCTTCGGTTGGCTCGATTTTATTGAGGACGAGGAAGTGCTGAAGGCCTTGTTAGACACCGTCATAGCATGGGGAAAGCAACGCGGCTGCACCGAGATCATCGGGCCGTGGGGCTTCACCGACATGGACAAGGAAGGTCTTCTCGTGGAAGGTTATGAAAACCTCAGCCCTTTCACCTGTCTTTACAACTATCCCTACTACGACACGATGCTGCAAAAGCTTGGCTACGTGAAGGATGTGGACTGGACGCAGAGCGTGCTTATACTTGATGGTAGTATTCCGCCCACCTACAAATTTGCCCACCTCATTGAGGAGCGTTACGGTGTCCATGTGGTTCAGCCCAAGAGCATGAGGCAGATGGGTAAGCAATACGGTATGGAAATCTTCCACATGTATAACGATGCCTTTGCCCCGCTGATGGGATTTTCGCCGCTGACCGACAAGCAGATAGCGAACTATTTGGATACCTACGTTCCCATTTTGGACAAAGATTTCGTGGCAGTGGCCGTCGACAAGGAAGACAAGCCCATCGGGTTCCTGTTTTGCGTGCCCTCGCTCTCCAAGGCAGTGAAAAAAGCCAACGGAAGGTTGTTCCCCTTCGGCTTTATCCACATTCTCAAAGCCTTGAAGAAAAACGACACTTTGGAGGCCCTCATCATCGGTGTGGCACCTAAGTATCAAGGTTGTGGCGTGCCTTTGCTGATGTTCAAGTATCTTCACGAGAACTGCATACGGCGTGGTGTCACTCAAGTCATCCTCAACCCACAGTTGGAGGAAAACTACAAGGTGCAGTCGTTGTTCGGCGACTACAAGACCGTGCCGTTTATGCGGCGTCGGGCCTACAAGAAATCAATCTGATTTACTATCTGGATAATATTAGTAGAGACGGTGCACGCACCGTCTCTACTCGTATTACAGCGAGCGCAAAGAAACCGCAAATCCGCCGCAAGGTGCCATTCTCACCTTCAGCTTCGATTTGTTCGTCACCGTCTTCTTGGTGATGGTGTAGGCTTGCGCATTGTAGTGCTCGTCAGGAATGCCGCTGGCATCTTTGGCATCACAATAAATCGTGGCTTCGTATTTCGTTCCAGGCTTCAGGAAATCCAGTTTCACCTCCACCTCGCGGGCATTCTCATCGGTGATGCCACCTACATACCAAACGTCTTTTGGAGTTGGCAGTTGATAGTTGTCAGTTAATAGTTGGACTTCGTCCGGAATATCATAAACAAATCTCGTGGCATTGGAGATGACGCCTTTCTTTCCGTCAAGTAGAGTGCCTACGCCTTCGGCGGCCTTGTTCAAGGTCGACAGTTTGGGGTGGCGTGCCGTGACGATATAAGCACCAGGTTCGGCTTCAAGATACAGACTCTTGTCCCAGTCGACGGCTACATCCTTGATGAATTGGAAGGCATCCATGAAAGGCTCGTAATGCTCGGGGAAGTCAGCGGCCATCTGCAAGGGAGAGTAGAAGGTCACATAAAGACCCAGTTGGTTGCAGATGGTGGTCTTCATCTTTTTGCCCCAAGGCACGATTTTGCCCATATCGGTCTCGAAGATGCCAGGTGTGTAGTCCATCGGGCCGCCTTGCAAACGCGTGAAGGGCAGAATGGTGGTATGTCCAGGATTGATGCGCTCACGGAACTCGGTGCCCATAGCGCTCTCGTTGCCAATCATGTTGGGCCAAGTACGGCAAAGGCCGGTAGGTCTCACGGCCTCGTGTGAGTTCACCATGATATGGTGCTTGGCGGCCTCCACGACAGCATAATGGTAATGGTTGTTGATGGGCTGGCTGTAGTGGCCTTCACCGAAGGGAATGATGGTGCCCACATAGCCGCCTTTCACGGCATCGTAGCCGTATTGGTTCATCAAAGTGTAAGCCTTTTCCATCCAACGCTCGTAGTTCACTGTGGATGCGCTACTTTCATGGTGCATGATGAGGCGGATGCCCTTTTCGTGGGCGTATTTGTTCAAAGCGGGCAGGTCAAAGTCAGGATAAGGCGTGAGGAAGTCGAAGACAAATTCCTTCTGCTTGCCGTACCAGTCTTCCCAACCGATGTTCCAGCCTTCGATGAGGAGGGCATCGAAGCCGTTGGCGGCGGCGAAGTCAATGTAGCGGCGCACGTTGGCGTTGTTGGCGCCGTGGGTGCCATTGGGCTTGGCGTGTTCATAATCGGTTTGGCCGAGTTTCACCGAAGGGAAGTCGTTGGTGTAGGCCCAGGTGCTCTTGCCCGAGATCATCTCCCACCACACGCCCATATATTTCACAGGGTGAATCCACGACACATCCTCCAAGGCACAAGGCTCGTTGAGGTTGAGAATCAGGCGCGAAGCGAGGACATCGGTCGCCGAAGTGCAAACCATCACTGTACGCCATGGCGTAACACAAGGGGCTTGGATGCGGCCTTTGTAGCCCGTGGCATCGGGGCAAAGGAATGCGCGGAACACCATGTTTTGGTCATCGAGATCGAGATGCATGGTCGGGAAGTCGAGCGTGGCGGCCTCGTGGATGTTGAGGTAAAGGCCATCGTCGGTCTTCATCTGAAGGGCAGTCTGCACGCCGGTGGGCGAGAATGCCGTCCAAGGCCAGCCGCCGTCTTTGTGGCCCGCATCCCACAAATCACGGATTTGCGACAGCCGCGACTCGGTGTAGTTGTATTCCTGTGTGTCGAGGTCTCCGGGAATCCACCAAGCGGTATGGTCGCCCGCCATGGCAAACTCGGTCAGCTCTTCCTCAATCCAGAAGCACACCAAGGCGTTTTCGATGGGGAACTCATAGCGGAAGCCGAGTCCGTCGTCATAGAGGCGGAAACGGATTTGCATCACCGTGGCCTTTTTCTCGGTGGAGTGGTCCATACTTTCCACAGAACCAACGGGTTGCTCCAAGGTGACGAGCATCTCGTTGTAGTGGTTGCGGATTTGAGCCTCTTCGCCCCAAACGGGTTCCCAAGTCTCGTCGAAGGTGCTGTATTTCGTGTCTTTCAGCACAAAGGCGTGGGCGAGGTCGTCGCGCCATTCGAGGGTGAAGCCCATCTTGGAAGGCAGCACGATAGGCTTCCCAGCGCGGTCGAGGGAATACTGCGGAATGCCGCCGATGACTTCGAATTTCAGTTCAAGTTGGCCGTCGGGGCTTTGCAGCTTGACGGGTTCGGCATAGGACTGCAAAAGTCCAAAAGCCAGACAAAAGAGGATAAAAGAAAGTTTTTTCATATCAGAGGATTTTTCAATTGAGCGTAATTAAACTTACATCCTAAACACCCCAAATTGTTGCGGCGGGAAGGGTTGGTTCAATGAGGCGGCGATGCCCAAGGCGAGGATTTTGCGGGTGTCGATGGGGTCGATGATGCCGTCGTCCCAGAGGCGGGCGGTACTGTAGAAGGCCGAGCCTTCGTAGTCGTACTTGGCCAAGATTTCTTTCTTCAACTGCGCGATCTCATCCTTTGGCACTTCAAGGCCTTTGTATTTGTATTGGTCTTCCTTCACCGTGGCAAGGACGCTGGCTGCCTGTTCGCCACCCATGACGGAGATTTTGGCGTTGGGCCACATGAAGAGTAACCTCGGGCTATAGGCGCGACCCGCCATGCCGTAGTTGCCCGCGCCAAACGAGCCACCGAAGATGACCGTGAACTTGGGCACGTTGGCATTGGAGACCGCGTGCACCATCTTGGCACCGTCCTTGGCAATGCCACCTTGCTCGTACTGCTTGCCGACCATGAACCCCGTGATGTTCTGCAAAAACACCAACGGAATATTGCGTTGGCAGCATAGTTCGATGAAGTGCGTGGCTTTCAGTGCTGACTCGGAGAACAACACGCCGTAGTTGGCGATGATGCCCACGGGGAAGCCCATTAAATGTGCAAAGCCGCAGACGAGCGTGGTGGCATATCTTGACTTGAATTCCTGGAAACGGCTGCCGTCGACAATGCGGGCGATGATTTCCCTCGGGTCGACGAGCTTATGGAAGTCGATGGGAGCGAGGCCATAGAGGTCGTGCGCGTCATATAAAGGTGCCTCAACGGGCAGCATGTCCAACTTCTGACGATGCGACTTTTCTAAGGTCTTGAAGATGTTACGGCAAATCTGCAAGGCGTGTTGGTCGTTTTCGGCCAAGTGGTCGGCCACACCCGACACGGAGGTATGCATCTCGCCACCGCCCAATTCTTCCGCAGTGACCACCTCACCCGTAGCGGCCTTCACCAACGGAGGTCCGCCGAGGTAAATAGTGCCTTGGTTGCGCACGATGATGGTCTCGTCGCTCATGGCCGGCACGTAGGCACCACCGGCGGTACACATGCCCATCACAATGGCGATTTGGGGAATGCCCATCGCTGACATGCGCGCCTGGTTGTAAAAGAAACGTCCGAAGTGGTCGCGGTCAGGGAAGACGGTATCCTGCTCGGGCAAGAAGGCGCCACCGCTGTCGACCATATAGACGCAGGGGAGGTGGTTCTCCATGGCAATCTCCTGGGCGCGAAGGTGTTTCTTCACCGTGTATTGCATGTAGGTGCCGCCTTTCACTGTGGCATCGTTGGCCACGATGACCGCCTCACGTCCCTGGATGACCCCGATGCCCGTGATGATGCCCGCAGATGGGAAATCGTTGTTGTAGGTGCCGTAGGCCGCCATCGGTGACAGTTCAAGGAACGGCGTGTTCGGGTCGATGAGCAGGTCGATGCGCTCGCGGGCCAGCAGCTTGTTGCGTTTCTTGTGCTTGGCCACGGCGCTCTCACCACCGCCTTGCATCGAGGCCGCCATCGCCTCGCGGTATTGCGCCATCAGGGCGAGCATGTTCTTCTCGTTCTGCTTGAACTCCTCGGAGTCGGTCTTTATGTTAGATTTAAGCGTTTGCATATCTTATTCTTCCCTTGTTTTGATAATATCGTTAAGCCTGTTTGGATTTTGATAGTTATTCCAAATGGCAATCAATGTAATTATTTCATTTTCAATACTATATATCACAGAAATCTGTCGCAAGTGCAAAATGCGCACTTTTTGACCCTTATATAATACATCTTCCTCATAGCAAACCCCAGAATATGGGAATTGACACAGCTGCTGTACTCCTTCATGCACTTTGCTTTCAGTTTGGCGAGCCGCTTTCAAACCAAATTCATTGCACACATATTCTATTTCATGCGCCATGTCATCAAGAGCCTGACTGAGCCATCTGTATTTATAAGCCATAGCGCATCCGTATTTGTGCAAATCCTTCCTCTCCATCAATGTAGGTAGCCTTGCCCGTTTCCATCAGATGAATACGTTCGTTGACAATAGCTTTCATTTCCTCAGCTGTATGGGCATTGGGCGACATATTAGTATGCTTAACCGCCATTTCCTTTAGCCATTCGTCCACTTGCAGCTGAAGCCACTGTCCAATGCTTTCACGAGATGTGAGGTTGGGATTGATATGGCGCACAATGGTTTCGTCAATGTTTAAACTTACTGTACACATGTATTTTCTTTTTTAAAAGGCAAAAATAGTAAAAAAAATTGCTACAGCGCAAGAAATCTGTGATTCAACGAAGTTAATTGTTTATCTTTGCCGTTTCAAATTTATAGTTTGGCAAATACCACCAACAAAATATGTCAGGAAAGAGTTCAAGCAAACGCCGCGTGGCAGGGTCTTATTTAATGTCGATGGTGAGTATCGCATTGGTACTCTTCCTCTTAGGCGTGTTTGCCCTGCTTATGATGCATGCCCAAAGCCTTTCCAATCACCTCAAGGAAAACATCGGTTTCGAGGTGGTGATGAACAGCAATGTCAAGGAAGACAAAATCCTGCAACTGCAAAAGGAACTGGATGCCATGCCTGCCGTGAAGTCGACGGAATACATCACCAAGGAAGAAGCCATCCGCCGCTTGAGCGACGACCTCGGTGAGGATTTCCTTCAATGGCTTGGCAACGAGGAAAACCCGCTGCTGCCGTCCATCGACGTGCGTTTCAACGCGGAGTGGGCTAACAACGACAGCATCACTGCCATACAAACACAACTATTGAAAAACAAAGACATCAAGGATGTTTATTACCAGAAGTCGCTCGTCGGCCTCATCGACCAAAATGTGCGTCGCATCGGTATCGTCCTGATGATAGCCAGTTTGGTGCTGTTGATTATCGCCATTACATTGATACGTAACACCATACGGCTGATTATCTATTCCAAGCGTTTTCTTGTGCGTAGCATGCAGCTTGTAGGTGCCACGCCTGCTTATATCCGTCGACCTTTCATTAGGGGGGGCATCCTGCAAGGTTTCTTCGGTGCTTTGTTAGCCGACATCCTTCTCGCCCTGCTGCTTTACGGCATCACACAGCGTTTGCCCGAACTGACATTCGTCCAAGACTATACGATCATCATTGGCATCTTTGTTGGCATCATCGCTTTGGGCATCTTGCTTGGAGGTCTCTCCACACGCATCGCTTTGCGGAAATATCTCCATGCCGATGTCGACCGACTATATGTGTAAATCAAGGGCCTCTGAGCTCGTCGAAGGGCCCGCCAATTTTAAATTTTGAAATTTGAAATCTTGAAATCTTGAAATAACAAATAATATGGCAAAAGAATTGAAGAAAGAAAAAACAAAAACAGCTGAAGTTACTGAAAATCAAAAGGCCATGCCTTTTGGCAAGCAGAACTTCATCATCGTACTCATCGGCCTTGCCCTCATCGCATTGGGTTTCATCCTGATGATTGGTGGCGGCTCCAACGACCCCGACGTCTTTAATGAGCAGATGTTCAACTTCAGAAGACTCACCTTGGCGCCCATTTTGGTCTTGGCGGGCTTTGTCGTCGAAATCGTTGCAATATTCTGGAAAGGAAAGAAACAAGAATGAGGAATGATGAATGCAGAATGCGGAATGGGTAGAAACCAATCATTCCGAATTCAGCATTCAGCATTCATAATTAAAAGAATCTATTATGAGTTGGTTAGAAGCATTAATCTTAGGCATTCTTCAAGGTCTGACGGAGTATCTTCCCGTCAGTAGCAGCGGCCATTTGGCCATCGGACAAGCTTTGTTCGGATTGGATGACGGCGCGTCGAATCTTACCTTCACCGTGTTGCTCCATGTGGCCACTGTGCTCAGCACCTTGGTCATCCTTTGGAAGGAAATCGTGTGGATTTTCAAGGACTTGTTCACCAAACAGCCGTGGAGTAGCTACCAAGGTCTCAACGGCGGCACCAAATATGCCATCAACATCCTCATCTCGATGATTCCCGTAGCCATCGTCGGATTCTTCTTCAAAGATAAGGTGGAAGAAGTCTTTGGCTCAGGGTTGCTCATCGTGGGCATCATGCTTTTGGTGACGGCCTCATTGTTGGCCTTCTCTTATTTCGCCAAACCGCGCCAAAAAGAAAACATCAGTCCTTTGCACGCTTTCATCATCGGTATCGCCCAGGCTTGTGCCGTGATGCCGGGCTTGTCGCGTTCAGGTTCCACCATCGCCACAGGTTTGCTCCTTGGCAATAAGAAGGAAAAACTGGCTCAGTTCTCCTTCCTGATGGTCATTCCGCCCATCCTCGGCGAGGCTTTGCTCGACGTTAAGGACATCTTTGAAGTAGGTTTCAGCGAGGCCATGAGTGGCATCTCACCCGTGGCGGCCATCGTCGGTTTCCTGGCTGCTTTCATCTCCGGCTGCTTCGCCTGCAAGTGGATGCTTAATATCGTGAAGAAGGGCAAGCTGATTTGGTTTGCCGTGTATTGTGCCATCGTTGGTATATTGGCCATTGTTCTGCCTTATATCCTTAAGTAACAGCTTTGAAGAAGCGTTATCGGCAGCCCGATTAGGGCAAGCCGACAGATAGAGACTGGAAAAAGATTTATTATAGATTGATGTAAGATTTGCTTCCAAAGATGTTTAATTTCGAAGAAGGCGAGGTCATCCTCATCGACAAGCCTTTGGACTGGACGTCGTTCGACACGGTCAACTTCATCCGTTCATTGCTTAACCGTTGCTATGGCATCCGCAAGTTGAAGGTAGGCCATGCGGGGACATTGGACCCTTTGGCTACTGGTCTGCTCATCCTTTGTACGGGCAAGATGACCAAACAAATCGACAACTATCAGGCGCAGGTGAAGACCTATACGGGCACGATTCTTCTAGGTCAGACCACCCCGACCTTTGACTTGGAGAGCGAGCCCAATGCGTTTTTCCCGACTGAGGGCATCACGCCAGAGCAGATTGAAGCTGCACGTGTGCAGTTTATCGGCGACCTCAAGCAATATCCGCCCAAGTATTCCGCCATCAAAATCAAGGGGAAACGCGCCTTCGACTATGCCCGTTCCGACGAGGAAATCGAATTGAAAGCCCGCGACGTCCGCATCGATGACTTTAAGCTGAGCCTTGACCGCTTTCCCGAACTCGACTTTGAAGTGACCTGTAGCAAAGGCACTTATATTCGCAGCCTCGCCAACGACTTCGGCAAGGCCCTGGGCAACGGTGCCTGTCTGACTTCATTGCGCCGCACGCGCATCGGCGACTTCCGTGTAGAAGACGCTTGGCCACTTGAAAAGCTTCGGCAGCATATTGTTGACACGGGTGACGAGTACAAGGCTTGGAAAAAAGAGCAGCAGGAAAAAGAGCAAAAACAAAGCTGAAAATCAGTTTGTTAATAAAAAACACTTGACAAAATTTTGTTTTTGTCGTATCTTTGTAGTTTGTATCAATCGAAAAGCAACAATAATAGCATAAAATGAAACTATCACAATTCAAATTTAACTTACCAAGCGAGCTCATCGCCCTGCAGCCTATCCAGAACCGCGATGAAGCCCGCTTGATGGTCGTCGACCGCAAGACCGGAAAAATCGAGCACCGCGTTTTCAAGGATTTGGTGGATTATACGAAAGATGGCGACGTGTTCGTCATTAATAATACTAAGGTGTTTCCCGCCAAGCTCTATGGTGAGAAGGAAAAGACCGGAGCTAAGATTGAGGTGCTGCTGCTGCGTGAGTTGGATCACGAAAGCCGCCTGTGGGATGTGCTCGTCGACCCAGCCCGTAAGATCCGTATCGGTAACAAACTCTACTTTGGTGAAGGTGATGAACTGGTGGCCGAAGTCATCGACAACACCACATCGCGTGGCCGTACCCTGCGTTTCCTCTTTGACGGAACTTACGACGAGTTTAAGAAGACCCTTTCTTCACTTGGTCACACGCCCATTCCTAAGGAATTGAACCGTGAAGAACGTCCTGAAGACGCCGAGGATTTCCAGACCATCTACGCCAAGGTGGAAGGTGCTGTTTCGGCACCCACCGCAGGTATGCACTTCAGCAAAATCCTAATGAAACGCCTTGAAATCGTTGGCGCTTCGTTCGCCGAGCTGACCTTGCATCCAGGCATGGGCAACTTCCGCGACATTGAAGTGGAAGACCTCACCAAGCACAAGCCTGACTCTGAAGAGATGTATATCGACGAGGAGTGCTGCACTTTGGTCAATGAGGCCAATGCGCGCCACAATAATGTGTTTGCCGTGGGCACCACTTCGCTTAAGGCTTTGGAAACGGCCATGACCATCGGTGGCAAAATCAAGCCTTACAAAGGCTGGACGAACAAGTTCATCTTCCCGCCTTACACCTTCTCGGTGGCCAACTGCATGATTACCAACTTCCACCTACCTAAGTCGCCTATGATGATGGAGGTGGCTGCCTTCGCTGGCTATGACCTGCTGATGAAGGCCTATAAGGAAGCCATCGCTGAGAAATACCGCTTTTTCACCTACGGTGACGCCATGCTGATCATTTAAAAGACACGAGACTGCGAGACGCGGGACAGCGAGACGTTGGTCTTGTCCCGTAGTCCCGCAGCATAATCTTGAATAATTATTTACCAAAATAAAATCAAATGAAAATCAAACATTTAGCGATTATTGCGGTTGTGGCACTCGTGGCCACAGCTTGCGGCAACAAGAAAGTGGAACAGCCTCAAGAGCCTGTTCAAGAACAAACCACTAACCTGTCGGACAAGTACGCCGAGTACACTCTGACCACCGACATCAGCCATCTCAGCGACAACGAGCGCGAGATGCTGCGTCTGCTCTTTGAAGCCGCCGACATCATGGACGGCCTCTTCTGGAAAGAAAACTATGGTGATAAGGAAGAACTTATGGCCCGCATTGGCGACAATGCCGACCTGTGTAAGTTGGCCACCATCGCCTACGGTCCTTGGGATGGCCTTGATGGCAACAAACCTTTTGTGGAAGGCATCGGACCAAAGCCTGCCGGTGCACAGTTCTATCCTGCCGACATGACTGAAGAGGAATGGAATGCTTTTGACGACCCCAACAAGACCAGCCAATACACCATGATTGTCCGTGACGAGAATGGTGCCTTGAAGTGCGTGTGGTATCACGACTACTTTGCCGAGCAAATCAAGAAGGCTGCCTCCTTGCTTGACGATGCTTCTGAACTGGCTGGCGACGAGGAGTTTGCCGAATACCTGCGCCTCCGTGCCAAGGCTCTCCGTACCGACGACTACCTGGAGAGCGACATGCAGTGGATGGACGTCCGCAACAACAATGTCGACCTTGTGATTGGCCCCATCGAGAACTACACCGATGCCCGTTACGGCATCAAGGCCTCTCACGAAGCCTTTATCCTCATCAAGGATCAGGAATGGACCAAGCAGTTGGCTCGTTACGCCGCTTTCGTGCCCGAGTTGCAGAAGCAACTGCCTGTGCCTGAAGAGTATAAGAAAGAGGTGCCTGGTAGCGATGTCGACCTGGCCGCCTACGATGTGGTCTATTATGCCGGCGACTGCAACGCTAACAGCAAGACTATCGCCATCAACCTGCCTAACGACGAACGCGTGCAGCTGCAACGTGGCACCCGCAAGCTTCAACTCAAGAATGCCATGCAAGCCAAGTTCGACAAGATTTTGGCCCCGATTTCCGAGGTGCTGATGACGCCTGAATCGATGGAACACATCAAGTTTGACGCTTTCTTCGCCAATGTGATGTTCCACGAGACCGCCCACGGCATGGGCATCAAGAACACCATCACGGGCAAAGGTACCGTTCGTGAGGCTTTGGGCAACCAATACAACGCCCTCGAAGAAGCCAAAGCCGACGTGCTGGGTCTCTACCTCGTCACGAAGCTTGCCGAGATGGGCGAGTACACCAACACCACGATGGAAGACAACTACACCACCTTCATGGCGGGCATCTTCCGCTCGGTGCGCTTCGGTGCTGCCAGCGCTCATGGTAAAGCCAACATGCTTACCTTCAATTACTTCCAGAACGAAGGCGCTTTCGTCCGTACTGAAGACGGTCGCTATGCCATCGACTTCGACAAGATGAAAGTGGCAGTTGAGAAGCTCGCAGGCGACATCCTGAAGCACCAAGGTGACGGCGATTACGAAGTCACCAAGGCTTGGATGGGCGAAATGTCCGTCATCAAACCAGAGCTGCAAGCCGACCTTGACCGCGTCAACGAGGCTGGCATCCCTGTTGACATTTATTACAACATGGGTCCGGATGTGTTGCTGAAATGATGTCTTCTCCCCGGAAGGGCATCGATCAATTTCTGGGTATAAGCGTTAAGCGGATGTTCGAAAAGGGCATCCGCTTCGTTTATTTCTACGGGCTTGCCGTTGTACATCACCACCACGCGGTCGCTCATGAAACGCACCACGCTGAGATCGTGGGAGATGAAGATATAGGTAAGATGCCGTTCTTCTTTCAGCTTGTTCAGCAGGTTCAGAACTTGAGCTTGCACCGATACGTCCAAGGCCGATACCGACTCATCGCAGATGACTAAACGCGGGTTCACAGCCAAGGCGCGGGCGATGCAGATGCGTTGGCGTTGTCCGCCCGAAAACTCGTGTGGGTACCGGTCGTAATGCGCGGCTTGCAAGCCCACCTGCTCCAGGAGGTCGCAAACCTTTTGGCGGCATTTCTCCTTGTCACTCTCGATGTTGTGTACAAGCATAGGTTCGGCGATGGCTTCGCCGATGGTGAGGCGTGGGTTGAGGGAAGAGTAGGGGTCTTGGAACACAATTTGTGCCTGTTTGCGGAAGTCGCGCAGGGCTTGCCCTTTCAAGGCTGTCACTTCGATGCCGTCGAACCACACCTTGCCGTCAGTAGGCTCTGCTAAGCGCAAGATGCTGCGCCCTAACGTGGTCTTGCCGCAGCCCGATTCGCCCACAAGGCCGAGGGTTTCGCCTTCATACACTTCGAGCGTCACATCGTCAACGGCTTTCACATGGTCGTAGACGCGACTGAACACGCCTTTGCGCAAGGGATACCAGGTCTTCAGCCCTTCCACTTTCAAGAGTGGCGGCTGGCTATAGAGTCGTTGCAAGTGCTCTTTGCGCTCCTCGGCGGTGATTTGCAGGTCGTGCAGAATCTGTTCCTTGCCGCCTTGCCATTGTCCGTCGAGGAACTCCTTTACGATGGGCAGCCTTTTAAGGCGCACGTCCATAGGCGGACGGCAGGCCAAAAGTCCTTGGGTGTAAGGATGCTGGGGGTGGTTGAGGATGTGCTGCACTGTGCCACGTTCCAGTATCTCGCCGTTGTGCATGACGGCCACATCATCGGCGATTTCGGCCACCACACCGAGGTCGTGGGTGATGAAAATCATGCCCATGCCCGTCTCGGCTTGCAGCTTGCGCAATAGCTTGAGGATTTCCAACTGCACGGTAACGTCTAAGGCGGTAGTCGGCTCGTCGGCAATCAACAGTTTTGGGTTGCAGGCGATGGCCATGGCTATCATCACGCGCTGTTTTTGTCCCCCCGAAAGCTCGTGGGGATAGCTGTCGTAGATGGCTTCTGGTCGCGGCAGCATCACCTGCTTGAAAAGCTCGATGACACGCTTTTTGGCTTCGGCCTTACTCACATCTTCATGTTGCAATATCATCTCGCTGACTTGATACCCGCATTTGTAGACTGGGTTGAGCGAGGTCATCGGCTCCTGGAAAATCATGGAAATGCACTTGCCGCGCACGTCGGCCATCTGGCTTTCGGTGAAGTTCTTGATTTCCTCGCCTTCTATTTGGATGCTGTCGGCGCTGATGCGGCTGATTTTGTCGTTCAGCAAACGCATCACAGCCAACGAACTCACCGATTTGCCCGAGCCTGACTCGCCAACAAGCCCCAATGTCCTTCCCGCAAACACGTCGAGGTCAATGCCGTGCACGGCCTCAGTCCATTTCCCATCACGGGAAAAGGAGACATGGAGATTTTTGACGGATAGCAGCGGGATAGACATAGGTTTGAGATTTGGTGCAAAGATACAGCTTTTTTGGTTAAAACTAGCCGCCTATGTCATTCCGAGGAGAGGAAGGAGCGTATGGAAATGCTTTGCATTCGATGGAGTCAATCTATAGGCGGCGAAAAAGGGAGTCATGTCTTTCACGACGGCATTAGAAAACATAGATTCCATCCCCGGCAAGCCTCCGCAAGGAATGACATGCTTTCTAATGCCTGTTTGATCCTTTTAGATTGGGTTTGTTTGGACAAATAGTATTATGCCAGCTGCCTATGTCATTCCAAGGAGAGGAATGTGCGTATGGAATCTATAGGCAGCGGTTCAATTCAGTAAAATGTTTATTTTTGTGTCGTCATTATATCGTTATTAAGGATGAATAAGTATTGGGTATATATGATGCAAAGTGCAAATGGAAGAGCACTATATACTGGTGTTACCAACAATCTGGAAAGACGTGTGGGTGAACATAAAGAGGGTAGAGGCTCAATCTTTACCGCAAAATACAAATGCCACAAGTTGGTATATTTTGAGGAATTTGGTTTAATTGATCAGGCGATTTTGAGGGAAAAAGAGATTAAAAATATGACTAGAGCTAATAAGGAAAAGTTAATAGATACTATTAATCCAGATAGGCGAGATTTGTTTGAACAATAGTATAAAACTAGCCGCCTATGTCATTCCGAGGAGAGGAAGGAGCGTATGGAAATGCTTTGCATTCGATGGAGTCAATCTATAGGCGGCGGAAAAGGGAGTCATGTCTTTCACGACGGCATTAGAAAACATAGATTCCATCCCCAGCAAGCCTCCGCAAGGAATGACATGCTTTCTAATGCCTGTTTAACGCTGAATAAAAAAACACCATGCTATTTAAAAAAAGTGTATTTTTGTAGAAAATATCCAGTCATGAAAAAACAAGTGCTTTTATTGTTTGTTATGCTGCCCATGATAGCCATGGCGCAGTTCGACCAGTATTTTACCGAATCCTCCCTCCGCGTGGATTATTGCCTGACCGGCAACGGTAAGGCGACCACGTTTTCCCTCAAGGAACTCATTCACGAGCCTTACTGGAGCGGCTCCAAGACCAACCTCATCGACAATTTAGAGTTTGGCAACTATATCGTCAAGGTGTATGAGGCTGGAACCGATAAACTGCTGTTTTCCAAAGGCTACCAAAACCTTTACGGCGAGTGGCAGACCACCGACGAGGCCAAAGTCGTCACCAAGACCTTTGACGAATCCGTCATCGTGCCCTTCCCCAAGGTGAAGATTGAAGTTGCCATTTGCTACAAAACTTGGGAAGGCGAGTTGGTGGAAGGAATGCGCATCACGGTCAAGCCTGACGATTATTTCATCCGTGATTACGACAACCTGAACTTACCCGTCTACGATGCCTGGATTGGCAATAAAGACATCACCAAAGCCGTTGATGTGGTGATACTTCCTGAGGGTTACACGCAAGCCGAGATGGGCAAGTTCATCAAGGACTGCGACTTTTTCGTGAAGAGCATGTTCGATTATGCCCCTTACGACCGCTATCGCGAGAGTTTCAACATCCGTGGCGTGATGGTGCCCTCGGCAGAGAGTGGCTGCACGATGCCCGGCGACCACATCTACAAAAACACCGTCATGCGCTTCAGCTTCTGGACCTTTGATTCGGAGCGCTACTGCATGAGTACTGACAACCGCGACATCCGCGACTTGGCAGGGCAGGTGCCTTACGACCAGATTTACATCCTCGTCAACACGGAGAAATACGGTGGCGGCGGCATATATAACTTCTACTGCTCCAGCGCGAGCAGCAACGGCTTTTCAAGCGATGTCATCATCCACGAGTTCGGGCACGGCTTTGCGGGCTTGGCTGATGAGTATTACGACGACGACACTTACGGCGACATGTACAACAACGACTTGGAACCTTGGGAGCCTAACCTCACCACGCTCGTCGACTTCGACATTAAGTGGAAGGACATGATGGACAAGAAAACGCCCATTCCCACGCCTCGCGAGGAGAAATACGAGCACATCATTGGCGTGTTTGAAGGCGGAGGTTACGAGCCCGAAGGCGTCTACAGCCCCCAAATGGACTGTCTGATGAAAACCTTCAAGGGCCACGACTTCTGTCCCGTCTGCCAACGCGCCATTGAACGGATGATTCTTTATTATAGTAAATAGTGAGGAGAGTTGAGTGAGGAGTTAAGTAGATGAGCAGAATTAGTTTACCTATAGGGACGATGACTTGTGACTATGACAATGACCACCTCAACCAAGAGCTGAAATTTCAGCATTTCTGTGAAAGCGGTCATAGTCATTGTCAATGGTCATAGTCAATAAGTCCAGCGTCAAAAAAGTGTAGTTTAATTTTGAACAGTTACTTAACAGTTAATAGTTTTACGAATTACTCCTAACTCCACACTCCTAACTGCAAACTGAACAACTGAACAACTGCAAACTGAACAACTGATGAACTATCTCGACATCATCATCGCCATCATCCTTTTCCTCTTCGGTTTCAAAGGCTTCCGCAAGGGTCTGGTCATCGAGGTGGTCACGCTGTTGGCTTTTGCGGTGGGTATCTATGGCGCGATGCATTTCTCCGACTTCACGGCAGCGCATTTGGAAGAGTTTATGGAAATCAACCCGAAGTACCTGAATACTGTCGCTTTTGTGCTGACATTCATTTTGTTGGTGATAGGTGTCAATCTCTTGGGGAAATGGGTGACCAACCTAATCAAAGCGATGAACCTGAACTTCTGGAACAAGTTGGGCGGCGGTGTCTTCGGGGTGCTCAAGGGCGTGCTGCTATGTAGTGTCCTCTTGATGGTGCTCAACAATTTCCAGCTGATTGGCGTGGTGAAGCCTGAGGTGAGGGAGCAATCGAAACTGTATCCTTACATTGAGCAAACGGTTCCTTACGTCTATCGCGGCTTCGATTTGGTGAAGGATTATGCCAAAGAGGTTTTGCCCGAGGACAAAGAAAAAACGGAGCCCGAAAGCCCCGTCGTGTAGAGATGCGTTTTTATTGCGTCTCCTAATTCGCGTTTTTAAATCACCCCTCGTTCCAGCAAGGTCATGATGGTCTCAATCTCGTCGTCCTCGGGGTTGTTGTGCGGGTCATATTCCGTCTTGAGGTTGTAGCCCCACAGCCGCGCGAAGCCTTGGTAGAAGAAGGCGCGCACCTTGCCGCGCAGTTCCTGCACCACTTGGTAGGACGTGCTGCCTGTCTCGCGGTCGATGAGGCGGACGAGGATGAGCCCTTGGGTGATGGTGAGGTTCTTCAGCTCTTCCGTATATTGGTCGGTGATTTCCTTTTCGGCTTGACGCATCAGGCGGTTGCGTTCCGATTTGTCGGACACATGGGCCAAAATCGAGTCGTATTCATGCATCTTGGCTCCCGCCAGTTTGGCGTAGGGGAACACCTTCTTCACGTTGCTGGCCAAGCGGCGGCCTTGGCGCGTGTCGGTGATTTGCAGGTAGCGTTGCATCAGGTCGATGTCAACCTCGGGCAGGTAGACGATGAGGGTGGTGTCGCCGTTCTCCTCGATGCGGCCGTAGACCACCGTGCCCGTGATGGGCTCTGAGGGATTGGAGAAGTCGACCACGCTCGATTTAGGAGTGCTGTGCTTCCCGCCTAAGATTTGACCGTTGGATTGTCTCATAACCAACTGGGCGTTGCCCATCAAGGCCATCATGACCATCGCTGCGATTAAGGCTATCTTTTTCATGGCAATCAGTTTTTCATTGTTTAACGCTGGAGTGTTTGCAACTATTGTGCCAAACTTTTTCAATGTTCCACCCGCAAAGGTAAACATATTTTGCCAAACACACTTGAATCTAAATTTTTTTTCCTACCTTTGCGCTGTCAAAACAACACCCCCAATGTGCGCCCAAACAAACATATTTCCACCCAAAACGCCAAAGAAAATGCCAATAAGACTTGACATTGTCGGAAATATTTTTACACACACACACACAATTACCCCTCATTATTAATTATTGCGCAGAGCGCAGTCAATGCCTTGCCGCCCGTCGCCACGCCGTGGGACGCCCCTACAAGTATGAGTGGACCGACGAGGACTACGACGACGAGCCCGACGAGGAAATCGACGGCGAAGCGCCCACCGACAACGGCGACGAGATGCCGACGGAGAAAAACGGCGAATTGAACGAATGAAACGAATTGTTGAAATCTTGAAATAATGAAAAGCCATATGCAATAAGCCGTAAGCCCTAAGCTCAGATGCTGCCAAGCTAACAGCTAACGGCTAAAAGCTAAAAGCCAATCCTGAAATCTTGAAATCTTGAAATCCTGAAATCTTTGAATCTTTAAATCTTTGAATCTTTAAATCTTTAAATCTTTAAATCTTTAAATCTTTAAATCTTTGAATCTTTAAATCTTAAATTCATCTTATTGTTTAATTAAAACCTAATCAAAATGAGAAAAAACACATTCAAGCACTATGAGGCTCCGCAGGTGGAGGTCATAGAAATCGAAAACCAAGGCGTGCTGTGCGCTTCGGGCAATGGTGGCGGCGAAACGTCAGGCTTCGGCGCAGGAACCACTAACATGAACATGCAAGGCGGCTACGGCTGGTAAAGGTTGACGCGAGACTATTATACTATGACTTGTGACAATGACTATGACAGGGCTGTTAGCAATTAGCTTAGCTACCATGCTAAAAGCCAAAAGCCCGTCAAAGCGGTCATAGTCAATGGTCATAGTCAAAAAAGTCCCGAAGTCAAAAGAAACGAAAAAGCATAATTATGAACCATCTAACAGAAATCACTATGAAGAGAGTTACATTATTGATTGCATTGGCAGCCCTCGTCGTGTTTGCAGGCTGCAAGAAAGAGAAAGAAACCAATGGAGTCGTGCTGAAGGCTTCCATCGAGCAGAACAAGGGCGAGGGCCGCACCTCGCTCAACCCCATTGTCACGCCCACGGGCTCGACAGCCGAAATCCTATGGACGGCGGGCGACCAAATCCTCGTCAACAACGGCACCTCAAACGCCATCTTCACCCTCACGGGCGGAGCAGGCACCACCGAGGGCACCTTCGTCTACAACGGTGACTACGCATTTGACGCAAACAATGTGGCCGTCTATCCCGAGACCGCGACCCTCAGCGGCAACACGGTGAGCCTCACCCTGCCCGCCGCGCAAACCGCGGCGGCAGGCACCTTCGGCAACGGCGCGAACCCGATGCTGGGCACCTTCACTGGCCCAAACGACTTGCGCTTCAAGAGCCTCTGTGGCGTGTTGGGCGTGAGCCTGACGGGCGACAACGTGGTCATCACGGGCATTGAAATCGTTTCGAATGCCCCCACCGACAAGCTGAACGGCATGTTTGAGGCCGACTGCACGGCGGCCGACCCCGTGCTGGCAGCCACGGCGGGCAACACGGGCACAAATCACTTGATGCTGAACTGCAATGCTACGCTGACCACCTCGGAAACGCAGGAATTCTACATGGTGCTGCCCGTGGGCGCGTTGGCCAATGGTTTCACCATGAATGTCTATAACGGCGGCCCTGATCCCATCTTCAGCAAGAGCACCCAAAGCACTGAGCTTGCGGTGGAATGGAACACCGTGAAGGTGATGAGCGTCGTGGAAGTGACAGTGGCTGGTGGCGGCGGCGATGACCACGCCTATGTCGACCTCGGCCTGCCGAGCGGCCTGCTGTGGGCAACCAGCAATGTGGGCGCCAATGCCCCCGAAGAATACGGCGACTACTTCGCATGGGGTGAAACCCAGCCCAAGGTCACCTACAACTGGAGCACCTACCAATACTGCAACGGCGGTGATGGCTGGAACACACTGACCAAGTACTGCAACAACTCAAGTTATGGCTACAACGGCTACACCGACAACCTGACCACATTGTTGCCCGAGGATGACGCAGCCGCAGCCAATTGGGGCAACGGCTGGCGTATGCCCACCAAGGAAGAGTTCGAGGAGCTCTACAACAACACGACCGTCACCTGGACACAGCAGAACGGCGTGAACGGAAGGCTCTTCACCGCCACGAACGGCAACAGTCTCTTCCTGCCTGTCGCTGGCTCCCGCTACGATAGCAGTCTCTACCTCGCTGGAAGCGTCGGCTACTACTGGTCGAGTTCGCTCTACACGGACGACCCGATCAGCGCGTGGAGCTTCGGCTTCAATTCGGACGATTACGGTTACTTCATGGTCAGCAACTATCGCAGCGGTGGGTTCACTGTACGGCCCGTTTGTTCCTCGCGTCAGAACTAACCTTTGTTTGTTCCGTCACGGGCAATACGGGCAAAACCTGAAATCCTGAAATCCTGAAATCTTTGAATCTTTAAATCTTTGAATCTTTAAATCTTTGAATCTTTAAATCTTTAAATCTTTAAATCTTAAATTCACCTTATTGTTTAATTAAAACCTAATCGAAATGAGAAAAAACACATTCAAGCACTATGAGGCTCCGAAGATGGAGATTATAGAAATCGAAAACCAAGGCGTACTATGTGCCTCAGGCGGCGGTGCGCAACCACAAAACTTCAACGGAAACGGATTCCAATTCAACACGCGTGATGGCGTGTGGGGCTGATGTCTAACCTTTAAAACTACTTGAAAAATGAAGAAAGTATTCAGAACTATGGGCCTCTGCGGCCTCTTAGCGCTTGCCTTCGTATCGTGCAAGAAGGACAAGGAAACCACCGGCAACATGACCTTTGAGGCCACCATCAGCCAGCCGACAAGCAATAGCAAAACCCACATCGGGCCCGACAACATGTTGGTGTGGGATGCGGGCAACACCATCAAGGTGTTCAACGCTGCTGGACAGTACGGCGACTTCACGACCAACGACAACAACGCGGTGACGGCCACCTTCGCGGGCACTTTGACGGCCTCCGAGAGCTACACGGCCTTCTATCCGAACGCCCAGTTTGACGGCACTAACGTGCGCGTCGCCGTGGGCGGCACCCAGACTTACGTGGCCGACAACTTCGCGAACAACAGCTACCCGATGCTTGCGACGAATAGCGGCGACAATTTCCTCTTCCACAGCCATGCAGGTGTGCTGCGCCTCCAGTTCACTTCGGAAGTGGGCGCCACGGTGGGCAGCATTACGGTGGCGGGTGTAGGCAACGACGTGCTGGCCGGCACGATGGTCTATCCCTATGGCTACCACTACGACTTCAACGACGTGATGCCTTATACGGTAGAGGGCGGCGTGCAGGAGGTGACCTTGAACTGCGGCGCGGGTGTGACCTTGCAGAGCACCCCTACGGTCTTCAACATCATCCTGCTTGAGAACGCTTTGAGCAACGGCTTCACCGTTACGCTGAAGGCAGTAGACGGTAGCGAGCTGCAATCGTTCACTGCCCCTGAGGGCAACACGATTATGGCGGAAAACATCGTCATCATGCCCGAGTTGGCAGTGACGGGAACAGGCGGTGGCGGCGGCGACGAGCACGCCTACGTCGACCTCGGCCTGCCGAGCGGCCTCTTGTGGGCCACCTGCAATGTGGGCGCCAACGCTCCTGAGGAATACGGCGACTACTTCGCCTGGGGCGAGACCACGCCGAAGACCACCTTCAACTGGAGCAATTACCAACTCTGCAACGGCAGCGAGAACACCCTCACCAAGTACTGCGACAATTCCAACTACGGCTACAACGGCTTCACCGACAACCTGACCACATTGTTGCCCGAGGATGACGCTGCCACGGCCAATTGGGGCGATGGCTGGCGTATGCCCACCAATGAAGAGTTCGAGGAGCTCTACAACAACACGACCGTCACCTGGACACAGCAGAACGGCGTGAACGGAAGGCTCTTCACCGCCGCTAACGGCAACAGTCTCTTCCTGCCTGCCGCTGGCTACCGTTGGGACGTTGGGCTCTACGGCGCTGGCGACTGGGGCTACTTCTGGTCGAGTTCGCTCCTCACGGGCGGCCCGGGCTACGCGTTGTACTTCATCATCGGTTCGAACTACTACTGCAGTATAAGCTACGACAACCGCTACATCGGGTTAACTGTGCGCCCTGTCCGAGAGAACTAACTTTTGTTCCGTTACGGGCACGGGCGAAAAAGTTGGCGGGCGGGGCGCCCGCGGTAGCAGGCTACCCAGCCTCGCCCAGCGGTTTTTTCGCGGCGCATGTTATGTAGAGACGTCGATTTATCGCGTCTCTACTTTTTTTGTGTGTCGGGTGCAGCAGCCATGTCATCCCCACGCAGGCTTGTGCGGTGGTGGGGATCTATGGCTGCGACTTTGTACGCAGGGGTTGCGCTGCGCTCCACCGCCTGCTTAAGGTACCTCACCTCTAAGGGGTTCCGCTGAGTCCCGTAGGGACGACGGACAATAAGCAGGCGGAGCCAACCCCTGCTAACGGTGATGTCGTCTATAGATAAGATAAGGGAAAACCTCAATCCCCCACATGCAGCTTCTGCAATCCCGACTTCTCAAGCTTGGCCTCAGCGTATGCGCGGTCGATGACCAATTCCGTCGCATTGATGTCGGAGGGCAGTTCAAACATGGCATCGTTCAAGATGGCCTCCATGATGCTGCGCAGTCCGCGTGCGCCCACCTTGAACTCGATGGCTTTTTCCACCACGAAGTCGAGCACCTCGTCTTCAATCACCAAGTTGATGTGGTCCATGGCGAAGAGCTTCTGGAACTGCTTCACCAAGGCGTTCTTGGGTTCGGTGAGGATGCGTTTCAGTGCCTCGGCATCCAAGGGGTTGAGGTGGGTGATGACGGGCAGACGACCTACGATTTCGGGGATTAGGCCGTATTTCTTCAGGTCGGCGGGTGAGAGGTATTGCAACATGTTGTCGCGGTCGATGGCCTCGTTGCCTCCGGCACCGTAGCCAATCACATTGGTGCGCTTGCGGGCTGCAATGAGGCGGTCGATGCCGTCGAAGGCACCACCGGCGATGAAGAGGATGTCCTTCGTGTTGACGGCAATCATTTTCTGCTCGGGGTGTTTGCGTCCGCCTTGGGGTGGCACGTTGACGACCGAGCCTTCCAACAGCTTCAGCATGGCCTGCTGCACGCCCTCGCCGCTCACGTCGCGGGTGATGCTGGGGTTGTCGCTCTTGCGGGCAATCTTGTCGATTTCGTCGATGAAGACGATGCCGCGCTCGGTGGCGGCCACGTCGTAGTCGGCAGCCTGCAACAGCTTGACGAGGATGTTTTCCACGTCTTCGCCCACGTAACCGGCCTCGGTGAGCACAGTGGCGTCGGCGATGGCGAAGGGCACGTTGAGCATCTTGGCGATGGTTCGGGCCAGCAGGGTCTTGCCCGTGCCAGTCTCGCCCACGAGGATGATGTTCGATTTCTCGATTTCCACCTCGTCGGATTCCACTTTCTGGCTGATGCGCTTGTAGTGGTTGTAGACGGCCACGGCCAAGGTGCGCTTGGCTTCGTCTTGCCCGATGACATACTGGTCGAGGAAACGCTTGATTTCGGTGGGTTTCTTCAGAATGAGGCCTTTCGAATCGAAGCCCTTGCCTTGCTTGGGCTCGCCAAACTGTTCTTTGACGATGAGATGGGCTTGCTCGGCGCAGTTGTCGCAAATCTCGGCATCGATGCCTTGGATGAGCAGCCGAACTTCGCTGGCTTTACGTCCACAAAAAGCACAAACTCCTGACTTCTTTGCCATTGTATTAGGCTTGTTTCTTGATGAGTACCTCGTCAATCATGCCGTAGGCTTTGGCTTCTTCTGCGGTCATCCAATAGTCACGGTCGCTGTCGGCCCACACCTTGTCGTAGGTTTGGCCCGAATGTTTGGCGATGATTTCGTACAGTTCTTTCTTCAGCTTCTGGATTTCGCGTGCCGTGATTTCAATCTCGGTGGCTTGGCCTTCCACGCCGCCCATGGGTTGGTGGATCATGATGCGGGAGTGGGGCAGGGCAGAACGTTTGCCTTTTGCTCCGGCGCACATCAGTACGGCGGCCATCGAAGCGGCCATGCCGGTGCAGATGGTGGCCACGTCGGGATTGATGAACTGCATGGTGTCGTAGATGCCCAAGCCGGCATACACGCTACCACCAGGTGAGTTGAGGTAGATTTGGATGTCGCGCTTCGAGTCGGTCGACTCAAGGAAAAGCAACTGGGCTTGGATGATATTGGCCACGTAGTCGTCGATGGCGGTGCCCAGGAAGATGATGCGGTCCATCATCAGGCGGCTGAACACGTCCATCTGTGCCACGTTGAGTTGGCGTTCCTCGATGACGGTAGGGCTGATGTAGCCGCTGTTGTTGATTTTCGAAATATATTGCTCAAGGCCGAGGGTGTTCAATCCCACATGCTTGGTGGCGTATTTGAAAAATTCGTTGTTCATTTGTTAGGAGAGTTTTTGAGTTAAAGAGTTTTTTGTAGCTTTTAGCTATTAGCCGTTAGCTTTTAGCGATAGTTTCATGCTAATAGCTAACGGCTAACAGCTAATGGCCATTTGCCAAAAGCCATAGTTTATCTTGCTTTCCGCTCCTCTTCCAGCTTCTTCATGAAGTCGGCGGAGGTGGTTTCGGCGTAGTTGATGTTCATCTTGCCTTTCAAGAACTTGGTCATCTTAATGTCGGCCAGTTGGTTCTTGAGGTTGTTGACTTGCTTCTCGTCCTTGAGGTAGTTGGCGGCAATCTTGTCGAGGTTGGCTTTCATGTCGTCTTCCAAGGTGGCGTAGTCGATGCCGGGGAAGATTTGTTTCAGCACGAAGTCTTTCACTTCTTCATCCTTGATGATGAGCTCGGGGTTGGCTTTCACGATGGCGTCTTCAATGAGTTGCCAACGCAGACCCTTCACGTAGTCTTTCTCGTAGTTCTTTTCGATGTCCTCGGCGGAGATGTTGCCTTGGCTGTTGTCAACAATCCAACGCTTCATGAAGGCATCGGGCAGGTCGAAGCGGACGGCGGCCACCAACTCGTCAATCATCTTGTTGAAGAGGATGGGGTCGATTTCGGCTTCATGCTGCTTCTCCATTTCGGCTTTGACGGCAGCCTTGAAAGCGTCGAGGTCCTTGATTTCTTGGTCGGGGAAAATCTTCTTGAAGAAGTCTTCGTCAAGCTCGGGCTTCTCGTCGCGGATGGCATCGTCGATGATGATGTTGAAGTCGCTGGCGGCGGGAGCATCTTCGCCCAAAATCTTGGCGGCTTCCTCTTCAGAACCGAATACCTTGGCGAAGTTGACGATGAACTCTGAGCCCACTTCCTTGTCGATGAACTTCTTGCGTTGGGTCTTGTTCTTGATTTGGCTCATGTTGAAGTAGAGGCCGTCTTTCTCGAAGCCGCCTTCCACTTCCTTGCCGTCCTTAGCCTCACGGATCTTGATTTCGAGGCGGTCGTCTTCACCGACGGTCTCGGGATGGCTGGTGTTGGGGTTGCGTTGTTGCAGGTCTTCAACGACCTTGTCCACTTCCTCATCGGTGGGGACGATATGGTAGAAGTCGACCATCGTGTTGGTGAAGTCGACGTTGATTTCGGGACGCAGGGCGGCTTCGAAGTAGAAGTCGATGTTGTCTTCTTTCTCAAGGTCGGCAGGTTGCTGCAGTTCGTTGTCGCTGAGCGGGTAACCGAGTAGGTTGAGCTTGTTGTCGAAGATATGTTTGTTGAGGCTGTCGGAGACGACGGTGTTCAACGCTTCCATTTTTGCGCTGGCGCCATACATCTTTTTAATCATGCCCATGGGGACCATTCCAGGACGGAAGCCCGGGACATTAGCTTTATGTCTCAGTTGTTTCAATGATTTTTCAACCTCTTCTTGGTAGTCTGCTTTTTCTACGCTAATCTTGATGGAGATCAGGTTGTCTCCCTTCGTGCTTTGTGTGATGTTCATTTTAAAATATTGATTATCTTTAACTTGTGCGGATGAAGGGACTCGAACCCTTACTTCGTGAGAAACTAGATCCTAAGTCTAGCGCGTCTACCAATTCCGCCACACCCGCAAGTTAGATGCGTTTTTGAGGGCGCAAAGATACAACAATTTTTTTAATGCTGAATGCGGAAATATGAATTATGAATGATATTCCTCATTCAGCATTCCCCATTCAGCATTCCTCATTCAGCATTCCTCATTAACTCTTGACGTCAAGTGCTTCGCGAAGTGCGTTACCGATCAACATGAAGGCCAAAACAAGCAGCATGATGGCGATGCCGGGCAGGATGGCTAAGTAGGCGGCGTCCAAGATAATGAAGGCGTAATTCTCTTTGATCATACTGCCCCACGAAGGCATGGGAGGTTGCACGCCGATGCCCAAGAAACTCAAGCCTGCCTCCAAAAGGATGGCCGAGGCGAAATTGGCTGCCGACACTACGATGATAGGGTTGAGGATGTTAGGCAAGATGTGCTTGAAGATGATGCGTAAATTCTTGAAACCTAAGGCTCTGCCAGCTTCCACGAAGGTCGTCTCGCGGATGGAGAGAATCTGTCCGCGCACGATACGCGCCACCTCAACCCACATGGTCAAGCCGACGGCGATAAACACCTGCGCTATGCCCTTGCCCAAGGCGAAGGTGATGGCGATGACCAACAGCAGGGTAGGGATGGACCACACCACGTTGATGAACCACACCACTGCATCGTCGACCTTGCCTCGGAAGAAACCACCAAGGCTGCCCACCACAATGCCAATCATCAAGCTTAAGAGTACGGCGATGAAACCCACCGTCAGGCTGATGCGGCTGCCCAGCACCAAACGACTGAAGAAGTCGCGGCCAAATTGGTCGGTGCCCAAGAGGAATTTGCGGTGCTTCACACAGTGACTTCTTATATAGGTGTCGGCTTCCTCAGCCGAAGCAAAAATCAAGGTCCCTGAGCCCGTCGATGGGATGTTATTAAGCAGTTCCCTATTCTCAACAATCTCCGTCCTCACTGTCGAACTTTCCTCACCTTGATAAAGATAAACGATGGTGCTCTCCTTGCCGACACTGATGCTATCGAAAGGCAAATAAATGCAGTCGTCGGGTCGGCCATTGAAGAGGAACTTGAAAAATGGAGTCTTGGCAGGTGGCGTTTCTTTCGGAATCATCAGCATGTCGACCTCAAAGCCAGGTTTTTTCGTGCTGATTTCAAGAATCTGTCGGTTGGCATTGGGTGTTTTGTCGGGGATGATGAGGTAGGCAAAAAGGGCCATCAATGCCCAAAGAAGCACAAAACCGCAGGAAACCATGCCGAGCTTGTTGCTTCGGAAACGCTTCCATGCCAATGCTTTAGGGGATTGTGCTTGCTTCGGTTTGCCTTCCATCATATGGTATGTTTTGCGCCGTCAAAAATACGGAATTCGCCCTTGATTTTGAGCCAAATGAGAAAAAAATGAAAAATTTGGGCAAAAACAGTGGCGGTTTTAGAAAAATGTTGTATTTTTGCAGCCGATTTCCGTTGGTACGGAAGAGATGGTGGATTTAGCTCAGCTGGTTAGAGTACCGGATTGTGGTTCCGTGGGTCGTGGGTTCGAATCCCACATTCCACCCTGAGAGGAAGAGGTTCGCGAGAGCCTCTTTTTTCAATTTAAAACGACATGGCAAGGATAATGGCTATCGACCTCGGACGCAAGCGCAGCGGCATCGCTGTCACCGACTCTTTGCAGATTATCGCAAACGGGCTGACCACGGTGGAGTCGCACAAGCTCGTCGACTTTGTGTTGGATTATGTGAAGCATGAGGAGGTGGAGCAAATCGTCATCGGGGAGCCGAAGGACATGAATAATAACCCTTCCGACTGCTCCAAGTACATCGAGCCTATCGTCAACCGTCTGAAAAAGTTGCTGCCCGACATGAAGATTGTGCGTTACGACGAACGTTTCACTTCAGTGATGGCGCACCAAACCATGATTGATGCTGGCCTCAGCAAATCGCGCCGACAGGACAAGGAACTCGTCGACACCATCGCCGCCACCATCATCCTGCAATCGTATATGAGTTCAATAAAACCATGATAAATCGGCGTTTCGTCAGGCTCAACGACCTCGGTCCCAGAGCTTGTCGAAGGGCCCATAACTGAACAACTGACAACTGCAAACTAATAACTGAAATGATATTACCAATAGTAGCATACGGTCACCCCACGCTGAAAGCCATCGCCCAACCCATCACTCCGGATTATCCCGAGTTGGAAACCTTGTTGACGGATATGTGGGAGACCCTGACCCATTCCGAAGGTGTTGGCCTTGCCGCCCCGCAAGTCAACAAGTCCATCCGCCTGTTCATTGTCGATGGCAACCCGTTTTATCCCGATTATCCGGACGCCAAGGATTTCAAGCAGGTGTTTATCAATGCCGAATTAGTTGAAGCTTTTGGCGACGTGGTGCCTTTTAAGGAAGGTTGCCTGAGCCTGCCCAATATCTATGAAGAGGTGATGCGCCCTGACAAGATTCGTATCAAATACCTTGATGAGAACTTCCAGCCGCACGAGGAAGTCTTTGAAGGCATTCGATCCCGCATCATCCAGCATGAATACGACCATTTGGAAGGCCATGTCCATGTCGACCGCATCGCGCCTTTGCGCAAAACATTGTTGCAGGGCAAGTTGCGTGCTATTATGGACGGAAAATGCGATGTCGACTATCGCATGATTTTCCCCCACAAGAAAAAACACAGATAAATACCCAATCTTGAATTCTTCATTCCGCGAAAGCGTAACTGAAATCTTGAAATCTTGAAATTTTGAATTTTTGAAATATAAAATCTCCCTAATATGAAAAACATCCTAAAACTTACATTATTCTCCCTGCTGGCAATCGGTTTGCTGGCTTGTGGCGGCAACACAAAGAAACTGACTCAAGAAGACCTGAAGAAGGCTGAGGAGTCATTGTTCAACGAAGACAGATCGATTAAGGTCGAGGAGGCACCAAAGGTGGCAGAGAAATACTGCCAGTTTGTGGAACAGAATCCTGACGATTCAACGGCTGTGACATGGCTTTTCCACGCCATGGAAATCAATGTGATGCTAAAGAATGCCGACAAAAGCATTGAGTTGTGCAATCAACTGACGGAGCAGTATCCTGATTCGGAATGGGCTCCGAGAGCCTTGTTGTATGTGGGCTCATTCGTTTATGACGACATCCTCAACGACACGGCCCAGGCTCATGCCATGTACCAAAAGCTGATTGACGACTATCCCAACGACCGTCTTGTCGAAGATGCCAAGAAATCCATCGAATATCTGGGATTGACATCTGAGCAAATCATGGCGCGCATTATGATGTCGAATCTTGAGGAGATTGATATTGATGATATCGCCGCTCAATGAGTGGAACTGAAAACAAACAAAAAAGCCTGCAATCGCAGGCTTTTTTTATGCTTGAAGCTTTGAGTTAGCACCCGAAAGCCTTTTTCAGGTTGTCCACCAGATCGAGCTTTTCCCAAGCAAAGAATTCCACGTCTTTGTAGGTCTTGCCGTCCTTTTTGTAAGTGGTGTCATCTTCGTATTCCACCTCAACGGTACGGGTGAACGGCTGGCGACCAAAGTGGCCGTAAGAAGCCGTTTCCTCAAAGATGGGGTTGGTGAGGCCGAAACGCTTCACGATGAAGTAAGGTCTCAGGTCGACTAAGTCTTTCACCTTGAGGGCAATCTCGGCATCGCTCATCTTGACGTGCGAGGTGCCGTCGGTGTTGATGTAGAAACCCACAGGCTCGGCCTTGCCGATGGCATAGGCAATCTGCACCAAGGCTTGGTCGCAGATACCCGCAGCCACGAGGTTCTTGGCGATGTGGCGAGCAGCGTAGGCTGCCGAACGGTCCACCTTCGAGCTGTCCTTGCCCGAGAAGGCACCACCGCCGTGGGCACCGCGACCGCCGTAGGTGTCGACAATGATTTTGCGGCCTGTCAAGCCGGTATCGCCGTGGGGACCGCCGATGACGAACTTGCCCGTCGGGTTAACGTAGAGTTTCATGTCGTCGCCAAAGAGTTTCTTCAGGCGTGCAGGCAGTTGTTTCTTTACTCTTGGGATGAGGATGTGGCGCACGTCAGCCTCAATCTTCTGTTGCATAAGCTTGTCGCTCGGCAGGAATTCGTCGTGTTGCGTGCTGATGACGATAGTGTCGATGCGCAGCGGCTTCCAGCCTTCGCCGTATTCCACGGTCACTTGTGACTTGGCATCGGGGCGGAGATACTTCATGTGGCGGCCTTCGCGACGGATGGCGGCAAGTTCTATGAGCAAGAGGTGGGCAAGGTCGATGGTGAGGGGCATGTAGTTCTCGGTCTCCTTGCAGGCGAAGCCGAACATCATGCCTTGGTCGCCGGCACCTTGATTTTCTGGATCTTCACGGCCAACACCCATAAAGATGTCGTTCGATTGTCCGTGCAAGGCTGACATCACGCCGCACGACTGTGCATCAAACTGGTACTCCGACTTGTTGTAACCGATTCGGTCGATGACACGGCGTGCCACATCGGGGACTTCAACATAGCCTGTGGTGCGGATTTCGCCTGCCACAACTACGAGTCCGGTGGTAACTAAAGTTTCGCAAGCCACCTTTGAGGTGGGGTCTTTGGTGAGAATCGCGTCCAATACGGCATCTGAAATCTGGTCAGCTACCTTGTCGGGATGACCCTCGGAGACGGATTCTGAAGTGAAATAATAACCCATAACAAATTGTTTATTAGTTAGTTAATAATGAATTTGTGTGGGAAGTCTGAAGTTGAAAGGGTCCTTCGACAGGCTCAGGAACCCAAGGAAAAACGGCATTGTTTTAGCATTTTTTCTTGTGGTTGCAATCAAATCAAATCTTTCCACGTTTGCGGCGGCAAAGGTACGAATAAATTATGAATGCTGAATGCTGAATGCTGAATTATTTTTGCATACAGCATTCTACATTCAGCATTATTTCGTCAGCTTCTGGAACGCCTCCTCAATGCTCAAGTCCTCTTTCTGTAAGGTCTTGATAATGAGGCCGCGATCCACAGACCACTTCATTAGGTTGGCGCGGATGTCGATGTCGCCTTGAGGTTCGATAATCCAGTGGTTTTCCTTGACTTGCTGTACACGTCCCACCTGAGGGATGCTTCGGAGCAAGGACTCGCTGACTTCGCTCTCAAACTCCACGATGATGACATTGCTGGCCGAGTTTTCCTGCTTCAGGTTCTCGATCTTGTCGTCGGCCACTACCACACCTTTATTAATAATAATGGCGCGTTCGCAGATGGCTTCCACTTCCTGCATGATGTGAGTGCTGAGCAGCACGGTCTTCTCTTTGCCGAGGTTAGAGATGAGGTTGCGGATGTCGATGAGTTGGTTGGGGTCGAGGCCGGAGGTGGGTTCGTCGAGGATGAGCACCTGCGGGTCGTGCATCATGGCTTGGGCGAGGCCGACGCGTTGGCGGTAGCCCTTCGACAAAGCCCCGATTTTCTTGTGTGCCTCAAGGCCGAGGCCCGTCTCGTCAATCATATCCTCTATACGTTTCTTGGCGGCTTCGCCTTTCAGTTGGTGCACACCAGCCACAAACTCAAGGTATTCGCGGACGTACATATCGAGATACAGCGGGTTGTGTTCCGGCAGATAACCCACGATGCGCTTCACGGCCATCGGGTCATCCATGACGTCGTGTCCTTCCACGCTCACCGTGCCCGAGGTGGGCGGAATGAAGCAGGTGATGATCTTCATCAGCGTCGACTTGCCCGCGCCGTTGGGGCCGAGCAGTCCGACGATACCTTTATTAATAGAGAGCGTGACGTCGTTGAGGGCGAGTTGTTCGCCATATTGCTTGGTGATATGGTTGATTTCGATGGACATCTGAGTTGATTTTGCGGCTGCAAAGATAGGAAAAAAACTGAATGGAGAGGAGATTCCCTTTCAGGGAATGGAGTTTGTTATTTTGTTTCTTGCGGCGGCTAGTGGAACTTGCGAAAAGTAAACACTACAAGCCGCCGCGTTATACAAATGCACACTATTCCGTTCCCGAAGGGAATCTCCAAGTCTTGAAGTCCCTCGTCAAAAAAATGCAATTAATGTATTGCTGGTTTCCGAAAAAGTAGTACTTTTGCGGCCTCGTTCAATCATCCAAAATCTGTCTTCAGAACGCGCTAACGCATTGATTTATGGGCGAACATGAATTAATGCACAAAAAAAGTTGGAGCGTAAAGAAGAAAGTTGTACTTTTGCACGCCCTAAAATAGGGTAGTGTCTTATAGAATTGGATAACATATTAAACACAAAATGAACTACTTAAGTTACAAGACAGTAAGCGTCAACAAAGAGAATGCCAACAAGAAGTGGTATGTGGTTGATGCTGAAGGACAAATCCTCGGCCGTTTGGCAAGCGAGGTTGCCATGATTCTGCGTGGCAAAAGGAAGGCATGCTTTACTCCCCACAGCGATTGTGGTGATAATGTCATCATCATCAATGCAGAGAAAGTTGTGCTGACAGGAAACAAAATGACCCAGAAGTACTACATGCGCTACACGGGCTATCCGGGTGGCCAGCGTACTCGCACCGTTGCTGAGCAGCTGAAGCGTAAGCCCATCTTCGTGGTCGAACACGCCGTCCGCGGCATGCTCCCGAAGAACCGTCTCGGCGACGCCATCTTCCGTAACCTTTACGTTTACGAAGGTCCCAACCACAACCATGAGGCACAACAGCCCCAAGAACTCAAAATCAACACTCATAAGCAATACAACAAGTAATCATGGAAGTTATCAACGCTTTAGGTAGAAGAAAGACCGCCGTTGCCCGTATCTATATGAAGGCCGGCAGTGGTAACATTACGGTGAACAAGCGCGACTACAAGGAGTACTTCCCGACGAG